>ENA-OQLB01000223-OQLB01000223.1-human-gut-metagenome-genome-assembly--contig:-NODE-223-length-33619-cov-4.821629_pt1 | contig 33619 bp, 40 predicted proteins | sample MGYA00242656_ERZ504813 | MGnify/ENA primary metagenome ERZ504813 (study PRJEB26092, sample SAMD00036388) | human gut metagenome | host: Homo sapiens | study: EMG produced TPA metagenomics assembly of... | reverse complement strand
TGCATGCCTCTCGACACACGCACCTGAAACGTGCGCGTCTACCAATTCCGCCACCTGGGCATAGGTAATTGCAATCTAACTGCGTTGAGCGGAAAACGAGACTCGAACTCGCGACCCTAACCTTGGCAAGGTTATGCTCTACCAACTGAGCTATTTCCGCGATTGCGGATGCAAAGGTAGATATTTTCCTTAAACCTGCAAACATTCCGCAGACTTTTTCACACAGAAAAGTGTACATTTTCGCCAGGCATACAAGCAGACTTTTGATTATCAACTCATTCGCCCACGATAATCTTCATAAGAAAATTGCTTGAAAACTTCAGCTTTTCCTTCTTTTGTCCACATTGCAATGGCCGGATGGTGAATTCCATTGAACATATTCGTCTTTACAGTGGTGTAATGTATCATGTCCTCAAAGATGATTCTCTCCCCTATCTGCAGCTCATGGTCGAAACTCCACAGTCCCATATAGTCGCCGCTTAGGAGGAGTTTCCTCCAAGACGATAGACATAAGGACCCGCATCACCCATCTCCGCTCCACGCACTGCAGCTGATAGGGCATCTCCAGGCAATCCGGCATGTGGCACGTAAAGCTAACGTTGAGAATGGCAGTACGAATGCCGCGGTTTTCCACGATGTCCACTATCTCCGAGCTCAGCACACCGGTCTGCCAAGTGAAAGCGGAACCGGGCTCAAGAATGATTTGAAGATGCGAATAGCGCCCCTTCAAGCCTTGCAACAGACGGACAAGATGCTCTACATCATAATCCTTACGCGTCATCAGATGCCCGCCTCCTAAATTCAACCACTTAATCTGTGAGAACCAGCGGGAGAATTTTCCTTCCAAGTGCTCCAATGTGTGTTCCAGTTCGTAGGAAGAAGACTCGCAATGACAATGACAGTGAAAACCTTCAATACCCGCCGGAAGTTCTTCGGGAAGCTGGTCGGCCATTACACCGAAGCGGGTACCGGGTGCGCAGGGATTATAAAGCTCCGTTTCCACCTCAGAGTATTCGGGATTGATGCGGATACCGCAGGAAATGCCGCTTCCCTCCGCCACCACTACCGGATAAAAGCGGTGGAACTGCGAAAGCGAATTGAAAGTGATATGACTGCTGCACCGCATTATCTCCGGAAAATCGGCCTCGGTATAGGCCGGTGAGTACGTATGCGCCTTACTTCCGAACTCCTCCAATGCCAGACGGGCTTCGTAGACGGAACTTGCCGTAGAGTGGTCTATATACTCCCTGAAAATGGGAAAGGAACGCCACATGGCAAATGATTTGAAAGCGAGGATTATCTCCACACCTGCGCGGTCGGCCACACTTTTTATCAGTGCGAGGTTCTTTCTCAGCAATCCTTCTTCCATAATATAGCAGGGAGAAGGGAAAAGGGAAAAGTCTTTATTTGTCATTCTTCTATCTATATTTACTATTCTAAATTGTCCGTATGTATCGTTCTAACTGTCTTTTTTTAAGATACCACGGTCCTACACTTATGCCATCATCCTCTTACAAATATCCCGTTTCTGTGTGAGACAAAAGATGCGACTATCCTATGACAGCACTTTAAAACGCGCGAAGCGCAGCAAAAGTTGTTTGTCTCCCGCATTCTTGAAGCGATGGTGGCTTTCGCATTGTCTCCTTCGCCCTCCACTTTCAAAACTTCACCCAGGCCGAAACGTTCGTGCTCTATCAGTTGTCCCTGCTGTACACGATTGGCAGACCCGCCGGCAGAAGGCGATGTACTTGCCGTATTTGCAGAAGGCGCCACCCGTTTCAGATTACGTGGAACGGTCGGCGCAATAATCTGCTGTTTCGGTCGTACAGACACACGCTCTTTTCCTCCATACGGAGCATCTTCCCTATCAGGCGCAAAACCTCTGGCGTTCTCCCTGCGGAAAGCGGCGGCTTCCTCCTCTACCCTGCGGAACATTCCCGCATCCTGAGGCAGACGCAGGAAACGTATATCTATATCCTTCAGGAAACGGCTGGGACTGCCAAACTCCATCTTGCCATATCGGAAACGCGTCTTTGCATACGATAGGAAACAGTGTTCTTCGGCACGTGTGATGGCTACATAGAACAGCCGCCGTTCTTCCTCCAATGCCCGGGGAGAGTCACCCACCATGCCGCTGGGAAAAAGATTCTCCTCCATCCCCACTACAAACACATTCTTGAACTCCAATCCCTTGGCCGAATGTACAGTCATCAGGGTTATCTTCTCATCGTCCCCATCCTTATCCGAATCCTGGTCGGTAAGAAGGGAAATTTCCGAAAGGAAGTCACCCAACAACACGTTCGGGTTTCCTTCCTCCTGCCGTTGGGCACAAAAATCACTCATACCGTTCACCAGCTCCTCTATATTCTCCTTACGGCTCAGATTCTCGGGAGAGTTGTCCTGACACACATCATTGATGATGCCCGATTGGCGAATAATGTCGGCACCGATCTCGTAGGCATTCTTCTCCGCAGCATCTGTGATAAAGGCGGATATAAGTTCGCGGAATGCCTGCAACTTTCCCACCGTACCTTTATTGAAGTTCAAGCCATACGCCAACGGCTCACAAAGCACGGTCCACAAACTTACATTGTGCCGGTGGCGGCAGCAATGATTTTTCCCACTGTCGTATCTCCGATACCCCGTGCAGGATAATTGATAATACGTTTGAAAGCCTCTTCATCATTGGGATTCACTATCAGACGGAAGTAAGCAATAACATCTTTGATTTCCTTGCGTTGATAGAACGACAAGCCTCCGTAAATACGGTAAGGCATACTGCGTTTGCGCATGGCTTCCTCAAAGATACGGCTCTGCGCATTGGTACGGTAGAGTATCGCAAAATCAGAGTAGGCATAGCGCTTTTCACGCCGCAGTTCAGCTATCTTATTCACCACAATATCCCCTTCTTCCACATCACTGTATGCCTGGTACACACCAATGGCCTCTCCCTTCTCCTTTTCCGAGAACACTTCCTTGCGTATCTGCCACTGGTTCTTTTCTATCAGGCTGTTGGCCGCGCGGACAATGGTCTGGGTGGAACGGTAATTCTGCTCCAGCTTGAAGACCTTCGTATCGGGATATACTTTCGTAAAGTAGAGAATATTGTCAATATCGGCACCACGGAAGGAGTAGATACTCTGTGCATCATCCCCACCACACAGACATGCTGATGGTTCTTGGCAAGTTGCAGCACGATGCTGTGCTGTGCAAAATTGGTATCCTGATACTCATCCACCAGAATGTAACGGAACTGCTCCTGATAACGCGCCAACACCTCGGGGTGGTCCCGGAACAGCAGGAATGTGTAGAACAGCAAATCGTCGAAGTCCATCGCATCTGCCTGCCGGCAACGCTCCCAATATCTCTGGTAGATGTCGCGAAGCGCCGGAACCTTGGCTGCACGGTCTCCTTCGTAAGCTCCTTGTTGTTGGCATAGCTGCCGGAGAAACCAGATGATTCTTGGCATTCGAGATACGCGCCTGCACCATCCCCGGCTTGTACACTTTCTCATCCAGCCCCATTTCCTTGATAATGGAACGTATCAAGCTTTTACTGTCTGCCGTATCGTAAATGGTAAACTGCGAAGTGAAGCCGATATGCCCGGCCTCGACATGCAGAATGCGCAGGAACATGGAGTGAAAGGTTCCCATCCACAGATGCGCGCCCTCTCCGGCCCTACCTGACGGGCTATACGCTCCTTCATTTCGCGCGCCGCCTTGTTGGTAAAGGTCAATGCCAGAATGTTCCAAGGCTGGTAGCCATTCTCCAGCAGATAAGCAATCTTGTAGGTCAGCACGCGCGTCTTTCCCGAACCGGCACCGGCTATCACCAGTGACGGACCGTCATTGTATAACACCGCGTTCCGTTGTCCTTCGTTCAGTTCCTCTATATAATCGGGCATATCCGTATAATCTTAAAATGATGATATTTTTCTTCCTTTGTTTTTACGGAGGCAAAGATAAAAAAAGCTTCGGAGACGTACGAACATTTCTATAGGTTATAGTGTTTATATAGTAAAGTTCCAAAATTAAATAATTGAAACTTATGAATACAATATTAACGATTTTAATGATAACAGTTATGACTTACGAAATGCCAAAACTTCCCTACACCAACAATGCACTGGAACCTGTAATCAGTCAGCAAACCATAGATTACCACTACGGTAAACATCTGCAAACCTACGTGAACAACCTCAACAACCTCGTTCCGGGAACGGAATTTGAAGGCAAAGACCTGGTAACCATTGTTGCCACAGCACCGGACGGTGCCATCTTCAACAATGCAGGACAAGTGTTGAACCACACATTATACTTCTTACAGTTTGCTCCGAAGCCTGCCCACAGCGAGCCTACCGGCAAGCTGGCAGAAGCCATCAAACGCGACTTCGGCAGCTTTGAGAATTTCAAGAAGGAATTCAACGCGGCAGCTGTCGGCTTGTTCGGCTCCGGATGGGCTTGGTTGTCTGCCGACAAGAACGGCAAACTCCACATCACCAAAGAAGCCAACGGTAGCAATCCGGTACGCGCCGGTCTTGTTCCGCTACTCGGATTCGACGTGTGGGAACATGCTACTATCTTGATTACCAGAACCGCCGTGCCGACCATGTGAACGAACTGTGGAGCATCATCGACTGGGATGTAGTAGGTAAAAGACTGAAATAAGCAACAAGGTCCCACTAAACATGTTAATGACGCATTCTTGAGCAACTAAGGTTCAAGAATGCGTTTTCTTGTTTAAAATAGCCATCTAACATATTTTAAAGAAATTCTTTGGCTTCTACCATAAGTATTCATTAACTTTGCTAAACTTAAAAGTTAAACAAAAGAAATGAAACTCATCGTAGTAACAGCACCCACATTTTTTGTGGAAGAAGACAAGATTATCACGGCACTATTCGAAGAGGGGCTGGATATTCTACATCTGAGGAAGCCGGAAACTCCCGCCATGTATTCAGAACGGCTTTTAACGCTGATACCCGAAAAATACCATAAGCGCATCATTACCCATGAGCACTTCTACCTGCAGGAAGAGTTCAGCCTGATGGGGATTCATCTAAACACCCGCAATCCCAAAGAGCCCCACGACTATTCGGGCCACATCAGTTGCACCTGCCATTCACTGGACGAAGTGCAGAACAAGAAGCATTTCTATGACTATCTGTTCCTAAGCCCGATATATAATTGCATCACAAAGTCCGGAGTCACGTCCGGCTTCACAGCCGAAGAGTTGCGGCAAGCAGGAAAAAGTAAGGTCATAGACAGTAGAGTCATGGCTTTGGGAGGCATTACTCCCGACAACATACTGGAGATTAAGGATTACGGATTCGGTGGTGCCGTTGTAATGGGTGATTTATGGAATAAATTCAATGCCTGCACCGACCGCGATTATCTGGAAGTAATCTGCCACTTCAAGAAGTTAAAAAAAATGGCTGATTGAGCCTTGCCTTGGACTGGCAAATCAAAATTTACCGTACTCTTTGTATTCAATACCGGCAGGCAACGTGAAATAGAAGGTGGAGCCTTCCCCTTTCTTAGACTCCACACCGATACCTCCCCCATAGTGCTCCACAATAGATTTGGTGATGGAAAGCCCCAACCCCGTACCTTTGATATTGTAGTTCATCTTCACAAACCGTTCAAAGATGGCATGTCTTCCCACTTCATCGATACCACAGCCTGTATCTGCCACATAAAAATAGAAGTTATGGTTGCTCAATCTCCTGCAACCGATTTTCACACTGCCCATTTCCGTAAACTTCAAGGCATTCCTCACCAAGTTACCTATGACTTGGGCAAAACGCACACGGTCTACCACCAAACGGCATTGAGGCAACCGTTCTACAAACTCCACCTGAATGCCCGTGGGATGCGAGCGCATATTCTCCGTCGTGCAGACTTCATCAATCAGCGCGTTTACATCCACTTCTCCATCGTTATATTCCAGGGTATTTGCCTCAATCTTCGAATAGTCCAGCAAGTCATTGACCAGTTGCAGCAGCGAGTCCTTGTTATCATTAATCTCTTTCAGGAAAGCCATACGGGTTTCTCTGTCCAGATTATCCATTTCGGCAAGCATGGTTGTAAAGCCTACAATAGCATTCAAAGGAGTACGTATTTCGTGAGTCATATTAGCTATGAAAGCATTCTTCAGCTGATTGGATTCTTCGGCAACCTCATTGATGCGCTGCAACGTCTTCAACCTTTTGCTCTTGCTGATGGAAATGATTATCATGATGACCAAGAGCAGAATGACAATCATTCCAAAACTGTATATTAGTGCTTCATTCTTCTGATAGAGGTCGCTGGTCCAGACATCATATGCTGCCGTAATTGTTAATATCATCGTTTATTGCTTGCTTATTGGAAACTATAAAATTATAGGAAGCAAATATACTAAAGAAAACACAAATAAATTAATAGAAACTACAGTTTTTTCCAACAAAATGGGCCGCATGCCATTACCAAGTAAAGCATGCAGCCATAAATGTCATTATTCAGTATTATTGATATCAGCCTTCAATGGCAGCCTGCGCCGCAGCCAGACGTGCAATAGGCACACGGAACGGAGAACAGCTGACATAATTCAAGCCAACTTTGTGGCAGAACTTCACAGAAGAAGGCTCACCGCCATGTTCGCCGCAGATACCGCACTTCAAATCCGGACGGATAGCACGTCCCTTTTCAGTAGCCATGCGCACCAACTGTCCTACACCATTCTGGTCGAGTACCTGGAACGGGTCTACTTTCAGAATCTTCTTCTCCAGATAAATCGGGAGGAAGGAAGCGATATCGTCGCGTGAATAACCAAATGTCATCTGAGTCAAGTCGTTCGTACCGAATGAGAAGAACTCGGCAGAGGAAGCAATGCGGTCGGCAGTCAAGGCGGCACGCGGAATCTCAATCATTGTACCTACCTTGAAGTCGATGCTGTCACCCACTTCTTCAAACAACTGGGCAGCCTCAGCACGAATCACTTCTTCCTGCTGCTTGAACTCATACAAGATACCGGTCAGAGGCACCATGATTTCAGGATGGGTTTCAACGCCTTCCTTCTTCAATTCCAAAGCAGCGCCCAGGATAGCACGCGTCTGCATCTGCGTAATTTCAGGATATGTATTTCCCAAACGGCAACCACGATGACCCAACATCGGATTATGCTCACAAAGTGCCTCAACACGTTGCTGGATATACTGGAGCTTACGCCATCGTATCTGCATTTCCTGCTGTCCCTTCAGGTCATGGGGAACAAACTCATGCAAAGGAGGGTCGAGCAGACGTACAGTCACCGGACAACCGGCCATTGCTTTGAAGATACCCTTGAAGTCAGCTTGCTGGTAAGGAAGAATCTTAGCCAGAGCCTTGCGACGTCCTTCGGCGTTTTCTGCCAGAATCATCTCGCGCATGGCTTTAATCTTCTCGCCTTCAAAGAACATGTGTTCCGTACGGCAAAGACCGATACCCACAGCGCCAAAATTACGTGCTACTGCGGCATCATGAGGAGTATCCGCATTGGTACGAACCTGCAGCTTCGTATATTTGTCTGCCAAATCCATCAGTTCCGCAAAGTCACCGGACAGCTCAGCCGCTTTTGTCTCCACCTTGTCTTTATATACTTCACCGGTGCTTCCGTTCAAGGAGATATAGTCACCTTCTTTCAACAGTACACCATCCACTTCCACTGTACGCGCCTTGTAGTCGATGTTCAAGGCACCTGCACCGGACACACAGCACTTACCCATACCACGGGCAACCACTGCCGCATGCGAAGTCATACCACCGCGGGCAGTCAGGATACCTTCGGCAACTGCCATACCTGCCAAATCTTCCGGAGAAGTCTCGATACGTACCATCACCACACGCTTGCCGGCAGCATGCCATTCGGCAGCATCATCGGCAAAGAATACGATTTGTCCCGTAGCGGCACCCGGAGAAGCGGGAAGACCACGGGTCAATACCTTGGCTTGCTTCAGCGCTGTCTTGTCAAATACCGGGTGGAGCAGTTCGTCCAACTTATTGGGCTCACAACGCATCAATGCAGTCTTTTCGTCAATCATACCTTGATGGAGCAAGTCCATGGCAATCTTCACCATAGCGGCTCCGGTACGCTTACCGTTACGGGTCTGGAGGAACCAGAGTTTACCCTCTTGTACTGTAAACTCCATATCCTGCATATCACGGTAGTGATTTTCGAGTTTTGTCTGCAAAGCATCCAGTTCCTTATAGATTTCCGGCATAGCTCCTCCATGGAAGGATATTTGCTGACACGTTCTTCTTCGCTTACACCGGCTAATTCAGCCCAACGTTGAGAACCGATTTTTGTAATCTGTTGCGGAGTACGGATACCGGCAACCACGTCTTCACCTTGTGCATTAATCAAATACTCGCCATTGAAAAGGTCCTCACCGGTAGCAGCATCGCGGCTGAAGCAAACACCCGTAGCAGAGCTCTCGCCCATATTACCGAATACCATAGCCTGAACGCTTACGGCAGTACCCCATTCGTCAGGAATTCCCTCCATCTTACGATACAAAATAGCACGTTCGTTCATCCAGGAGTTGAATACGGCACAAACGGCACCCCACAACTGCTCGTAGGCACAAGTCGGGAAGTCTTTTCCGGTTTGTTCTTTCACCGCAGCCTTGAACTTCTTCACGAGTTCCTTAAGGTCTTCCACCTCAAGCTCGTTATCCAGCTTTACGCCTTTAGCATGTTTCACCTCTTCTATAATAGCCTCGAACGGGTCTACATCTTCCTTGTTCACCGGTTTCATGCCCAGCACCACGTCGCCATACATCTGCACGAAACGACGGTAAGAGTCCCATGCAAAGCGTGCATTGCCCGTCTTGCGCGTCAGGCCTTCCACCACTTCGTCATTCAAGCCAAGATTCAGGATAGTGTCCATCATGCCCGGCATGGAAGCGCGCGCACCCGAACGTACGGAAACCAGCAACGGATTCTCCACATCACCGAATTTGGAACGCATCAGTGTTTCCACATGGGCAATGGCTTGTTCAACTTCATTCTTCAACAGAGCAACGACTTTATCCTGCCCCATTTCATAATATTCCGTACAAACTTCTGTCGTTATTGTAAAGCCCGGAGGAACCGGAACCCCTATAAGGTTCATTTCTGCAAGGTTAGCACCTTTCCCACCCAAAAGGTTTCTCATATCGGCCTTTCCTTCTGCCTGGCCGTTACCAAAGGTATAAACTCTTTTTTTGTCCATAATATAAATTTAAAGTTTTTGATAGTGATTTCTCTTTTCTGCTCGCAAATCTAAGTATATTTCGCAGACTAGAAAACTTTTTCAGAAAAAACTTTATGCTAAAATGCAATTTCGACATTGCAATCTTTAATATTTCATTTCATAGAGAGAAATCCCGAAAAAATGTCTATTTTTGCCGAAGAATTTATTAGATTGGTGTAAAAGTGGCAAGAAAGAGAAAAGAACTTCCCCTACTGGAGAAGGTGACAATTACGGATGTGGCTGCCGAAGGAAAAGCCATCGCAAAAGTCAATGATTTGGTGATTTTCGTACCATATGTCGTCCCCGGCGATGTAGTTGACCTGCAAATTAAGAGAAAAAAGCATCATTATGCTGAAGCCGAGGCTGTGAAATTCCATGAATATTCGGCAGTACGGGCAGTTCCATTCTGCCAACATTATGGTGTATGCGGCGGTTGTAAATGGCAGGTTCTCCCCTATTCCGAGCAAATCAAGTATAAGCAAAAACAAGTAACGGACAACCTCACCCGCATCGGCAAAATCGAATTGCCGGAAATCTCTCCGATATTAGGTTCAGAAAAAACTCAGTTCTACCGGAATAAACTGGAGTACACTTTTTCCAACAAACGTTGGCTGACGACAGAAGAGGTTCAGCAGAATGTAGTGTACGAACAGATGAATGCCGTAGGCTTCCATATTCCCAATGCTTTCGATAAAGTGCTTGCCATAGAAAAGTGCTGGTTGCAGGACGATATATCCAACCGCATCCGCAATGCGGTACGCGACTATGCCTACCAGCACAACTATTCCTTCATCAACCTGCGTACGATGAAGGAATGCTACGCAATATGATTGTGCGTACCTCTACCACCGGCGAACTGATGGTAATCCTCATCTGCAAGATAGAGAAAGAGGAGGAAATGGCTCTGTTCAAGCAAATGCTGCAATACATAGCAGATACATTCCCCGAAATCACTTCCCTGCTATACATTATTAATAATAAGTGCAACGATACCATCACCGACCTCGAGGTACACACCTTCAAGGGAAAAGACCACATCTTCGAGGAAATGGAGGGACTGCGCTTCAAGGTAGGTCCCAAATCTTTCTATCAGACCAACTCCGAACAAGCCTACAACCTCTACAAAGTAGCACGCAACTTTGCCGGACTGACCGGTAACGAGCTTGTTTATGACCTTTATACCGGCACGGGTACCATTGCCAATTTCGTATCCAAGCACGCACGCCAGGTAATCGGCATAGAATATGTGCCCGAAGCCATTGAAGACGCCAAGGTCAATGCCGAGATTAACGGAATTAAAAACACATTGTTCTTTGCCGGAGATATGAAAGACATGCTGACACAAGACTTCATCAACCAATACGGCCGTCCCGATGTCATCATCACCGACCCTCCCCGTGCCGGAATGCACCAGGATGTAGTGGATGTCATTCTGTTTGCCGAGCCCAAACGCATCGTATACGTCAGCTGTAATCCGGCTACGCAGGCGCGCGACCTGCAACTGCTCGATGCGAAATATAAAGTGAAGGCCGTTCAACCGGTAGACATGTTCCCGCACACCCACCATGTGGAAAACGTAGTATTATTGGAATTAAAAGATTGAAAGTACAAGTAGTTTTCAATCGTAAATTGTAAATTGTCTAATCGTAAATTAAAACCAGTCGTGGCAAAAGAAAAAATTACAGCAAGAGCCCGCACACAATATACGGACTACATGGTGAAGGAACCGATGGAGCTCATGGAGTTTCTGGCAGCTAAAATGCCGGACGCCAGCCGCACCAAGCTGAAATCATTGCTGAGCAAACGCATTATATATGTGGACAGCGTTATCACTACACAATACAATTTTCCCCTGAAACCGGGTATGAAAGTACAAATCAGCCGTGAGAAGGGACGTAAAGAGTTCAACCATAAACTGATGAAGATTGTATACGAGGATGCCTATATCATCGTGATAGAGAAGATGCAGGGTTTGCTGTCCGTCAACACTGACCGGCAAAAGGAACGTACCGCCTATACCATCTTGAATGAATACGTGCAACGCTCGGGCAAGCAGCACCGTGTACACATCGTGCACCGCCTGGACCGTGACACCTCCGGCTTGATGATGTTTGCCAAAGACGAGAAGACCCAACGTACACTACGCGATAACTGGCATGACATTGTAACAGACCGGCGATACGTAGCCGTAGTGGTCGGCGAGATGGAAAAAGATGCAGGAACCGTGGTTTCTTGGTTGACAGACCGCAAGCTGTATGTATATTCAAGTCCGACAGATGACGGGGGACAAGAATCCATTACGCATTACCGTACCATCAAACGAGCCAATGGATACTCTCTCGTTGAACTGAACCTGGAAACGGGACGAAAAAACCAGATACGTGTACACATGCAGGATTTGGGGCATCCCATTATCGGCGACGGACGCTATGGACTGGAAGACGTAAATCCTATCGGACGCTTGGCCCTGCATGCTTTCAAACTCTGTTTCTATCATCCCGTCACGGGAGAGCTGATGCGGTTTGAAACACCTTATCCGGGAGAGTTCAAGAAATTGGTTTTGAAGAATAAGTAAAAAGCTGACATACAATAAAAAACGGAGCAATTGATTTGCTCGTTTTATTGATAAGCATGTCGTCATTGCCGACGCATACGAAAAGGCTGTCCGTGAATATTATCTTGATATTCCCTCCAGCTATTATACCAAGTACCACTGAAAGAATAAGAATCAGCCATGGCTCCTTCAATGTAAGCCATGCTGCCACCATCATAGAATTCCAATTCCATCAGATTGTAAGCCCCACTAACCCAATTCCATCTGAAAAGCAAATAATTCGGGTCGCCATATGAACCAATAGTACCTTGGTTGCGCGCGTTAAAGGTCATAATCGTCCCCCTACCCCAAGTATATGCCCCGAAATCTATTTCTTCAGATGTATACCATTCACCGGGCAGATTATATTCCGTTTCTTCCTCACTATCACATGATGTCAATCCTAATACAAGGACAAACAACAATAACATTTTTGTGTATTTCAACATATTATTCATAAGCCATACTTTATTTATAATTAGCATCTACCATCATAACAACCACTCCATCCAGTTTACCGGATAAATAATGTTCGCGCACCCATACATTATCAAAGTACTTGATTTCACCGGCACCATAATTCAGAGTCAACCCCTCCATAGACTTATCCATCCATTTCCAAGTAAAAGTACGTGAAGTCGTTTCATAGGGACGGGACTCGCCTCCGCGATAATACTCCCAGATTTCCTGTCCAGAATTATCAGCCTTGGCAAACTTCAGCTGATGACTGCATAACACTTCAACTCCATCTTTGTTTTCCGTCTGATATTCTTCTATCCACGTCTTTCCACACAATTTGTCGTCACTATTCTGCATAGTATAATACACATCATCCCCACAAGACGCCAGCCCAATCGTAAATACACACAACAGCAATATCTTCACATAATTCAAAGTCTTCATAAGTTATCGAGTTTAGTTAATACTTGCGGACAAACATACACAAAAAAAAATGAAACACTTAATACTTCGCCTGAAATTTCTTGTAGAAGACAAGGAATAAAATAAATCCCATCAGTGCAAACGGCACGCCTGCCAATGCAGGATAACGGTATCCTCCACTCAAGCAAGGCCTCCGATATAGGCTCCGATAGCATTCCCAAAATTGAAAGCCATCTGCACACAAGCGCCTCCCAACATTTCTCCTCCAGGAGCCACACGAATCATCAACACCTGCTCCGGACTGGAGACGGCAAACAAACCTGCCGTACAAAGCGTCATCAATATTGCCGAACACCACGGATGGGGAGAGAGTAAAAATATCAATAATAAAATAACACATATCATCCCTTGCACCACCGTGCCGACCTTCCCCGGAGTGTACCGGTCGGACATGCGCCCACTGACCAGATTGCCGACAACCATTCCGAATCCTGCCAGTACCATCAGTGCCGTAATGCTGTCCGCACTAAAACCGGAAACCTCAGTCAGCAACGGAGTGATATAGCTATACCAGCAGAATACACCACCGTTGCCCAAAGCTGTAGCTCCCAATATGAGCCACGGCGCCGGCTTTTTCAAAAAACGGAACTGTCCTTTAAATCCCGTGTCTTTCAGTCCTTCGACCTGCGGTACCCAACGCCAAATGTAGTACAATGTTATCAATCCCCAGGCACCTACCAGCAGAAACGTGGCACGCCAAGACAGCGTATGGCTCAACGAAGTACCCAACGGCACCCCAAACAGATTGGCCACAGTCATTCCCGCTATCATAATTGAAACCGCCTCCGAGCTTTTCCCCTTATCAGCCAATTTTCCCGCAACAATGGAAGCCACCCCAAAATAAGCGCCATGAGGAAGTCCGGAAACAAAACGTCCCAACAGCAAGACCCAATAATTGGGTGCCATAGACGCACAAATATTACCCACAATCATTAATGTCATCAAAACCAGCAGAATCTGCTTCAACGGACGTTTGCGGGCCAGGAGCAGCATGGGTGCACCAAAACAAACACCCAACGCATACGCAGAAATGAAATGACCGGCCACGGGAATGCTGATTCCCAAATCAGTAGCCACATAGGACAAAATACCCATCATCGTAAATTCGGCAATCCCCAGCCCCAATGTACCGAACGCCAATGCAATAAGACTCTTCTTCACACCTTAAAAAACAACCTATATTTTTACCGGGCGCAAAGATAGTGACATTGCATTCTCCAAATAAAAAGGATACCGAATTATTTTCAGTATCCTTCTTCATTTTTTATCTTATATCAATTGTATACCCACCTTTAAAGACTCCTCCCGGCGCCAAATGCTGCATCCAGTCCTTATCCTTATATTCATCCTTATAATGGGCACGGTCACAACGCCCGTACCACGGCTCGATGCAGACAAACGGAGCATTCTTGGCCGGAGGCGACCATAACCCCACCACCGGAGTGTCGAAATACAGACTGAGATAGGGCTTCTTCTCCTTATTATATAATGTAACTTCTTTCACTTGACTGTTTTCCAGAATCAGGGCATCTTTATCAAAGGAGTGGATGTTCAAAGGCAGCAGGCCACCTGTCAACTCAAGTAAATATTCCTTATCCGGAGCGCACATCCTTTCTCGGAGATAAGGATATAGTACAAACCTTCCGTCTTATCAAAGCCGAAATATCCACGGTCCGTTGTCTCCGCATCATAGTCCGGGTAATAGAAAGCCGGATGGGCCCCTATCTGGAAGTGCATTTCGCGTGTTCCGGTATTGATGACTTTCCAAAGCACCTCAATCTTCTTTCCCTCTATCCGATAGCCTATCTCAAGGCAAAACGGGAAAGGATATTTCTTGCGTGTTTCCTCACTGTCAACCAGTCGATAACGCACTTCATCTTCCAGTTCAAGCATCAATTCAAAATCCATATCGCGGGCAAAACCGTGTTGCGTCAATGCGTAGGAAACGCCTTCGTGACGGTATTCATTCTCCCAAACGCTGCCTACAATGGGAAAAAGCACCGGAGAATGCCGTTTCCAGAAAGCGGGGTCTGCCTGCCAAAGATATTCTTTTCCATCATGCAAGATACTGCATAACTCGGCCCCATGTGGGGAGACTTTAATTGTCAGTTCTGAATTAGAAAGTGTTTTCATATCATATATCATTTTGTTATTTTCTCATATAGTGTGGCATCTCTCCGGGTATTTCCATCGAAATCTCCACCAGGCCACCGACTACTCCGTCCTGTTTCCATGCCGTCTGATAAATCATTTTCTTGACACCGTTCTTCTCAATGGTGTAGGCATTCACTTCCCCCGTCTCCAGCAGTTCGCGTATCTTGGCCTGCGATTGCGGGTTGTGGCAATCAAAGAGATTCTTGCCTATCAGGTCACCGTGTTTGGCAAACGTACGGCATGCTTTCTCGTTCATATATAGGATGATTCCCTTTGTGTCGCATACAGTTACGGCACAGTTCATTTCATTGGCCCATTCGTACATAATTCTTTATTTTTAATTGGCTATTTTCTATGCACTTGAAATACATTTACAGAAAACTCTTCAAAGTCAAATGTCCTTTTCTCTATCGAATTATTATTGCATTAATCCTCCTTCTATGAAGAAAACGACTTCATTCAATCGTTCTCTATTCGATTCCTCACCTTTGAAAATAGCTGGAGTGAAGATTATCCTATCTTGAATCAGATTATCTACCAAATCCCACATGACTTCATGGTACAGCATCACCATTGCCACTTTTTCATTGTCAATACCATATTGGCTTGCTAAGGAGCCACAATTATTCTTTAGTTCCGCACTGATAGAGTTTACCAATTTTTCAGTTATTTGATGAAAGCGGTCTTGCCGTTTCTTTATAATAGGAAATAATACATCTCCATTATCATCTACCAGCCCATAAGGTTTTAACTGAGAAACGAGTTTGGCATCTGTTACTTTTCCGAATTGTGCTATTTCATCAGCACAATGATCCATAATGTCGTTGTCAGGAGCAATGCCGCTATTGATGTAAGTCAAAATCAAATTCTGTTCTCCGAAACCATTCGTACCGCATGCAAAGCCATTTCTTGATTCGTATAATACCCAGTAACAGCCACTCCAGCTTGTATAATTGTCAACATCCTCAAACAAGACTAACTTTGTCCACATTTCCATCCAGAAGGTATGAAAAAACAAGTGAGAGTACATTGTTCTTGAATCCCATTTCACTGATAGTTTGTGCCAATGATATAAAGTCTGCCTTTGTTTTGACATACATGGATTCAGCAATCTCCTTACTTAAGCTTCTTAGAGAATTGGTCTGTTCTTTGTCGAGAATGGGTATAGTAGCTTTCCATTTTCCTTTTGTTTTACTGACAAGTCCACCTACTTCCAATAACAATAATTGGCTATCAGAGCATTTAATACCCATTTCACGAAGTTCGGCTTGAGTACGTGGAGTCCGTAAATTGTATAGTATTTCCCAATTATTATCTGGCTTTACATAGTCTTCGGGCTGATGTCCGTTCACTGCAACAAACTGGGTTGCTTCCCATTCGCTATACGGTCTTATCGATATTTGTGCTTTAATCATTGTGGTAACGGACAATAAGGCAAACAACAATAATAAGTCCGGATAATGTTTCATATATCGCTTAATTTTAGTTTTGTTCATCATTCATGCACTTCTCTTATGTAACAAAGATAACGTTTTTTTCAATTCCTCTCTCAAACCTATAACAAAAAACTTCCCGACTACCAATAAAAAACTTCCTAACTACTAATAGTAAAGTTTGCAAGTATAGAGATAAAGAATTACCTTCGCCCTTGGTTTGTCTATCCCAAGCCTTGGGATAGAAATCCCCAACCTTGGCATACACATCCGCAACCTTGGGACAAACTCTGTAAGCCCCAATAAACAAACGAACCTCATAACAACGCTACCATCATGGCAGAATACAACATGCAGGAACTGAACCTGCCGGGAGAAGACGGCAAACGCATCCTCTACCCACGAATGAAACTATACGGCAGGTGGACTTGGAAACCATCACCGAAAAGATAGCATACGCCTCATCCTTCACACGAGGAGACATCATCGGACTGATGCAAGCCATCACCGACGAAATAGCCTACCAAATGGGGCAAGGTTACTCCGTGAAGATTGACAACTTAGGAGTATTCACCCCTGCCCTCGGTCTGCGGCAAGACCGTGAACGGGAGACGGGCGAAGAAGGAGACACCAAGCGAAACGCCGTCAGCATCTGCCTGAAGGACATACATTTCAAGGTGGACAAAGAACTACTGTACCGTACCGCTCGCCATTGCCACCTGAAACGTTCCACCGACAAATTCCAACGCTCCTCACAAGTGTTTTCTCCGCAGGAACGGCTGGAACGGGCAAAAAAATACCTGGAAAAGAACAGCTTCATGACCCAAGCCGACTATTGCCAACTGACCGGCTTATTGAAGTCTGCCGCCTCCCGCGAGTTGCGCGAATGGATAGCCAATCCCGAATCGGGCATCGACTACAAAGGACGAGGAACACACAAGATTTATATTCTAAGGAAACCATAACCCACATCCATTGAAACCATAAAAACAATGAAGATACTACACACCAGCGACTGGCACCTGGGACACACCCTCTACAACTACGACCGTACCGCCGAACAGCAGGCCTTCCTACGGCAACTCACCCGCATAGTAACCGAAGAGCAGCCCGACGCCATGGTGGTAAGCGGAGATATCTACCACTACTCCTCTCCCGCTGCCGCCACGCAGAAGATGTACACCGACGCCATGCTGAACATCCATCAAGCCTGCCCCGGAATGGCCATCGTAGTCACCGCAGGAAACCACGACAGCAGCTCGAAACTGGAGATAGACAGCAGCCTCTGGCAGCACTTCGGCTTGAACGTTGTGGGAAACATCGAACGTACAGCCGAGGAAGTGAATCTGGACAAGCACATCATCGAGATAAACAATGAAAAAAAGACAATAGGCTACGTCATTGCCGTGCCCCACGTCTATCCGCAAAACTTCCCCCTGCTGGACACTGAAACACCGCGCGACCAACGGCATGCACGCTTCTTCCAGGCACTGCTGGACGAAGTGAAGAAACGGAATACGACACAGCTTCCCGTCGTCCTCATGGCCCATCTCTCTATTGAAGGCAGCGACCGTAGCGGGCACGATGAGAGTATCGGCGGAATAGAGTATGTTCCCCTCAGCGCTATGGGAGAAGGGTACGACTACCTGGCACTCGGACACATCCATTGCCCTCAGGACATCAAAGGCAGTCATCACCACGCACGCTATTGCGGCACTCCCCTCCCCGTCAGCTTCGACGAAACTATCCGCACTCCGTCTCCATCATCGAGTTGGAGAAAGGGGCAGAGCCACAAATCAGTACAAGGGAAATTGAAAATCCGATTCCCCTCGTCACGCTTCCCCATGACCCGACACCTTTCGAAGACGCCTTGAAACTGCTGGAAGAATATCCGGAAGAGAAACCTGCATACCTCCGTCTGAACGTGCTGACAAAAGGCTACCTGCCCCCCGACTGCAACGAAAAAGCCTCGAACGCCGCCAAAGGCAAGGCATGCAAATATTGCTACATCAAGACTACCCGAGAGCGGCAGGCCGACACTGACGAGAGCAAGCCTATCTCCATCCAAGAGATGCAGGAAATGTCTCCCCTGGAAATAGCCAGACTCTACTACCGCGAAACCGAAGGAGAAGAGATGGACCCAGAACTTTGCCAGCTGATGGAGACTGTCATGCAAAAAGTGAAAAGCAAGAACAACTCCTAATCATTTGTCCGAACCATGAAACTCCAGAAACTGACCATAAAGAACCTTGCCTCCATAGAAGATGCCGTCATCGACTTTGAGAACGGACCGCTAAGCGAGGAATCCCTTTTCCTTATCTGCGGCGAGACGGGTGCAGGGAAGACAACCATTCTCGACGCCATCTGCCTGGCACTCTACAACGAAACGCCCCGCATGGACCATGCCGAGAACGAAAAATACAAAGACCTAAGCCAGACTTTCTCTGCCAAAAAGGAAGATGTTGCCATCAACGACAGCGACAACTGATGCGCCGTAACACCAGTGAAGCATGGACGGAGCTGGAGTTACCGGCTCGAACGAAACGCCCTACACCGCCCGATGGTACGTGGCACGGGCACACCGCAAGATTTCAGGAGCCGTGCAAGATGTGCGCTGGACACTGGAAAATAAGAAAAGCGGCGCACAGCTCAACAAAAAGAATGAGATAAAGGCAGAAATACAAGCTGCAGTGGGGTTGACCTTCGAACAATTCTGCCGCACCACCATGCTGGCGCAAGGCGACTTCACCAAGTTCCTGCAAAGCAAGGAAAGCGAAAAATCGGATATTCTGGAAAAGCTGACCGGTACAAGTATCTACTCCGAAATAGGTGCCGAAATATATGCCGCCACCAAGGAAAGACGGACGGAATACGAAAACCAGAACCGGAAGCTGGAAGCATCCACATCCTGGCAGAAGAAGAAGTCGCTGCAATCAAGGAAGCCATAGCCACGCAAAATGCCGGAGTCAAGGAAGCCAATGAGCAGAAAACCATCGCCCTCGCAAAAAGGGACTGGCTGAAGAAATACTCCGAACTCCTCCTCACCCGTGAACAGCAAAAGAAAATGTGGGAAGGGAAGCAAGCGCAACTGCAATCGGACGAATTCAAACAGAAAGAACTCCTGATTAAAGAATGGAATGCCACCGCCGACGCCCGCAACTGGCTCTCTACCTTGAAACAGCAGCAACAGCAGCAACAACAGAACCATGCACAAGCCGGAATGTTAAGAGCATCCTTTGCCCGGCTGGACGGAGGAAGCAAGTGGCTATGCGGTTTCCTGAAAGAGCAAGAAGACAAGCTGCATCGTGCCGAGAAGTACTTGCAAGAGCATTCGCCCTTACTGCCCATGTTCGAGCAAAGCCAATCCATCATTACCGGCCTAAAATCCGCACTCGATGCCCAAACACGCATCGGCACCTACAACGCGCACCTTGAAAGACTGGCCGCGCAACAACCCGTAAAAGTCAAGGAGCGTACCGACAAGGAAGCTGCCCTCACCCGGAAAGAACAAGAGAACCATACATTGCAAAACGAAATAAACCTCCGGAACAAGCAGCTTGAAACCATGGACCGCCCTGCCCTGCAAGACAAGAAAAACAAACTCGATGCCGGACGGGAGAACCTGCTGCAAGCATTGAGCGCCTTGTCTTTACTGGCTGAAACGGAAAGGACACTGAACGAGGCAAAGGAAAACGAAAAGGCTTTGAACGCCAAAGTGGAGGCGTGCCAAAAGCAATACGTCCTCCTGCAAACGGCATTCGACAGCAAGAAAACAAGTTATGATGACATCCGCACCCTCTACGACAAGCAAAAGGAAGCCGTAGAAGAGTGGGCAAAGGAAACACGCTCCCGGCTTGTCGTCGGGGATACTTGCCCCGTGTGCGGACAAGAAATAAAATCGCTTTGCAAAGATGAAGATTTCCAGTCTGTCCTTGCTCCCATACGCACCTCCCTGGAAACAAAAGAGAAAGAATACAAGGAAACCGAGCAGGCATTGAACAACAACCGGACAGAATCCAATACCTACGGAACGCTGGCAGAGAATGCCCGTCAGTCCACAGCAAGAGCGCTCCGGAGCTACAACCTTGCCCACACTGACGCACAGGCCAAATGCGCCAATGCAACGGCGTCGGCCTCTCCACAACCACCGGCGAAACCCTGAAGAAGCTACTGGAAGAGAACAAGCTGGAAGCAGACAAACTGAACGAAAAGCTCACGGAAGTTCAAAAGCTCAGCGCACAAATCATAGCTCTGCAACGGCAAAAGGACGAATGCCAAAAACATGTGGACGCTGCACGCCAAGCCTTCAACTCTGCCGACAGAGTGCTGAATGAGCTGAAAAACAGCATCGTCAATTACGAGTCGCTCACCGCCAACGAAAAGGAGAACATACGTGCCACCATGGACCGCGTCACTCCCCACATCCTCTGGGAAGGATGGAACACGGAATGGGAGAACTCCCCCCTCTCCTTTATTGACCGCCTGACGCAAGCTACGCGCAACTACCGTCTGGCGCAGGAAAAACAAAGAGAACTGAAATCCGCCATTGCCCTTATCCACAAAGAGCTGGAAGGGATAAACATCAACAAGGAAAGCATCGATGCCGCATTCCCCGACTGGCGCAACGCACCTGCAGCAACACAGGAAATGGAAATCAAGGACCTGGGGATTGCCTGGAATAATCTGAATACACAAGCAAGCGGACTGAAACAAAGCATATCCTCCACCGCAGAACAAATGGCAAGGCTGCAAAAGGATTTAACCGGGTTCTATGCCGCCAACCCCACTCTCGACGAGGAGCGTATCACCGTCCTATCCGCTTGGTCCGGCTCCCGGATAGAAGCATTGCGTGCCTCATTGCAGACACTTAAAGAGGAAGAAGTAGCTGCATCGACCGCCTTTCATCTGGCCACCGGACAAGTGGAAGAGCACATCAGCCGGAAGCCCGAAATAGAAGAAAACGAGAACCTCGAAACCCTGGATGCACTCATCGCGAATCTCGAAGAAAAGATAACCGTCGGCAACCAATCCATCGGCCAGCAGAAGTTACGCCTGGAAGAAAACACCCGTAACATCGACCGGATAAAGGAAGAAAAGGAACGTGCCGACCGGTTACGCGAAGAGTATCTGAAGTGGGACCGCCTCTGCCGTCACTTCGGTGACGAACGGGGAAAGAACTTCCGCAACATAGCCCAGAGCTTCGTCTTGAAAGAACTGCTGGCAGGCGCCAATTTCTATCTGCAACGCTTGACCGACCGCTACGAACTGGAATGCCAGGCCGGTTCGCTCACCATCCTGCTGCGCGACTTCCATCAAGGAGGTGCGGCACGTCCGGCATGCACCTTATCGGGCGGCGAAAGCTTCCTAGTATCTCTGTCACTTGCCCTCGGACTTTCTTCCCTCAGCCGCCAGAGCCTCTCGGTAGACACACTGTTCATCGACGAAGGTTTCGGCACACTGAGCAGCGACTACCTGAACACCGTTATGGACACATTGGAAAAACTGCACCAGATGGGCGGCAAGAAGGTAGGCATCATCAGTCACGTGGAAGGACTGAAAGAGCGCATAAAGACCCAGATACAAGTACGGAGGATAGACAGTTCAAGAAGCGAAATAAAAGTGGTGAATACCCTCTAAGCTGGTATCGGGATAAAGAAAACGAATGTTTTTTCGGCTCTTGATAGTACAAGCACCTGCATTATTGTGTATTTTTGCAGTCTCATAAAAAAGAAAAGACAATGAAAAAGTTCATGAAAGGAGTCCGGTTTACTCCTAAAAACTATTCCGACGAAGTAGAAGCCAAAATTCAACATTATAAGAAAGAAGGATATAAACTGCCGATGCGAAGCGCACTCCGCACCGAGGAGCAGTTGGCCGGTATCCGCGCAAGCGCCAAAATCAACACGGCCCTGCTGGATTATCTCTCCGAGAACATTCGCGAAGGCATGTCCACAGCCGAAATTGACCATATGGTGTATTGCTTCACCACAGACCACGACGCCATCCCCGCCCCCTTCATGTACGAAGCTTCCCCAAAGTGTGTGGTGCACCAGCATCAACGATGTAGTGTGCCACGGCATTCCCAGCACCAGGGAATTCCTGAAAAGCGGTGATATTGTAAATGTCGATGTATCCACCATTTACAAAGGTTACTTTGCCGACGCATCACGCATGTTCATGATTGGCGAAGTCAGCCCCGACATGCAGAGACTGGTACAGGTCACCAAAGAATGCCGTGACATAGGCATACAGACCGCACAGCCCTGGGCACGCCTCGGTGACGTAGGCGCCGCCATCCAGGAGCATGCGGAAAAGAACGGATACAGCGTGGTACGCGACCTCTGCGGACATGGCTGCGGCGTCAAGTTCCACGAAGAACCGGATGTGGAACACTTCGGCAAACGTGGTACGGGCATGCTGATAGTGCCGGGCATGACGTTCACCATCGAACCGATGATTAACATGGGAAGCTACGAAGTCTTTATCGACGAAGCCGACGGATGGACGTCTGCACAGACGACGGACTGCCTTCTGCCAATGGGAAAGCCAAATCCTGATTACTGAAGACGGAAACGAAATATTGACACAATAAGGCGGACACTTCAAAACACCTATGGAGATAGTATTACTGATTATAGGGATAATCATCGGAACCGTAGTCGGCTATCTGGCGGCAGACCGCAAGTCTGCCGCACTGAGGGCAGAAATCAGCGGGACAAAGAAGGAAATAGAATTATTGAAGCTGCAGAAGGAAGAAGCCGAAGCGTTGCACAAGCGCATGAACACCGAGTTCGAGAATCTCTCCAACCGTATCTTCCAGAGCAAAGCCGAAGACTTTACCAGGCTGAATACCGAACACCTGGGCAATCTGCTCCGCCCGCTGGGCGATAACCTGAAGGACTTCCGCCAAAAGGTGGAACAAGTATACAGCACCGAAGCCAAAGAACGCTTCTCGCTGGGTGAACGCATCAAGGAACTGATGGAGCTGAACAACCGCCTCAGCAAGATGCCAACAACTTGACCCGTGCCCTGAAAGGAGACTCCAAAATGCAAGGCAACTGGGGCGAAATGATTCTGGAACGTCTGTTGCAAGCCTCCGGACTGATTGAAGGCGAACACTACTTCCGCCAGGAGTTTCTAAAAGACGAACGGGGCGAAGCCATCATCAACGAGGAAAGCGGGCAGAAGATGCAGCCCGACATCATCGTGAAGTACCCCGACGAACGGGAAATGATTATCGACTCCAAAGTGTCGCTGACTGCCTATGCTGCCTACACCTCTGCCGAAAGCAAGGAGGAGCAGGCACACTTCCTGAAAGCACACCTGCAATCCGTCCGCGCCCATATCGACGAGCTCAGCCATAAAGACTACTCGCATTATGACGCCCAATCACCGGATTTCGTTATGATGTTCATCCCCACCGAAGGTGCCTACCTCCTCGCCATCCAAAGTGATGCCCACCTCTGGGAATATGCCTACAACAAAAAGGTGGTACTGATGAGCCCCACCAACCTGATTAGTGCCCTGCGCCTCTCGCTCGACCTTTGGAAGAAGGAGAACCAGGTAAAGAATGTGCAGGCCATCATCAAGCGCGGCACCATCTTATATGAAAAGATTGCAGGCTTTACCGATACCTTCCTCGGTATCGGCGACCGGTTGGCCAGTCTGCAAAGGGATTACGACAAAGCCTTCAACCAGCTCTCGGACGGTAACGGCAGCGTAGTGCGCCAAGCCGAAATGCTGAAAGGCATGAGCCTCACTCCCAAGAAACGCATTTCTCCAAGATTGCTGCCCAAAGACACCATTCAAGAAGAAACAGAAGAGGAAAACAATAACATTCAATAAAACATCCAACATGAAAACTCTGAAAGACCGCATTCTCCTTCACCAAGAACCGTTCATACGAGGTCTGTGTCAGCAGGAAGTACCACCGGAGAAGTAACAGCCATTCTGGCAAATGCACCGATTCATATCAAGGAATAAAGAAAAAGCGACGAAGAATCCACTCCACTTTCTTTCAATAGAGAGGAAATGCCCCGAACAAAAACTCCGGCAAAGCCCTGAAGGACAAGCCGGAGTTTTTTTATCTCAAGACGGACAAGGAAGATTATCCGCCAAAGTTATCGAACATCAGGTTCTGAGCCGGAACGCCGAGGTCGTCGAGCATCTTCTCAACAGCCTTCGACATCGGGCCGGGACCACACATGTAGTATTCGATGTCTTCGGGAGCTTCGTGGTCTTTCAAGTAAGTCTCGTAAATTACGTTGTGTACGAAGCCCGGAGTGTACTTCACGCCCGCTGCATCGGCTGCCGGATCGGGACGGTCCAGTGCAAGATGGAACTTGAAGTTGGGGAAATCCTTTTCAATCTGCAGGAAGTCTTCCAGATAGAACACTTCATTCAATGCACGTGCACCGTAGAAGTAATTCATCACGCGATCTGTAGTGTGCAGTGTCTTCGTCATATGCATAATCTGTGCACGCAACGGAGCCATACCGGCACCACCGCCGACCCACATCATCTCCTTCTTGGAGTCGAATATCGGATGGAAGTCTCCGTAAGGGCCACTCATGGTTACCTTATCACCCGGTTTCAGGGTAAAGATATAAGAAGAAGCGATACCCGGCATTACATCCATGAAGCCCGGGCCCTGGTCTTTCGGCTTGAACGGAGGCGTGGCGATACGTACCGTCAGCATAATGCGGTCGCCTTCGGCAGGATAGTTGGCCATAGAATAGGCACGGATGGTTTCTTCGTCATTGCGGCACTTCAAGCCAGCAGACCGAATTTCTCCCATGCAGGCAGATACTCATCACCGATAAGGCTCTTGTCGATGTCCTTATCATAATCCATCGAATATTTAGGAATCTTAATCTGCGCATAAGAACCCGGAACGAAATCCATGTGCTCGCCTTTGGGCAATGCAACGATGAACTCTTTGATGAACGTAGCCACATTCTTGTTGGAGATAACCTCGCACTCCCACTCTTTTACGCCCAGTACGCTTTCGGGAACCTTGATGGCCATATCGCCTTTCACTTTCACCTGGCAACCCAGACGCCAGTGATCTTGTATTTGCTTACGGCTGAAGTGCGGAGTCTCAGAAGGCAAGATTTCACCCCCACCTTCCATTACCTGGCATTTGCACTGTCCGCAGGAACCTTTACCACCGCAAGCGGAGGAAAGGAACACACCGTTTACAGACAGCGTATTCAGCAATGTAGAACCGGAAGCTACGTCCAGTTCCTTGTCGCCATTGATAGTCAGTTTTACATTACCCGAAGGCACCAAGAAATTCTTGGCAACCAGCAGGATAACAACAAGCAGGATGACAACCACGAGGAATACTCCAATGCTTGCTAATATCATATTCATATCCATTGTTTTATTCCTTTCTTTTAGATGTTCAAACCAGAGAAACACATAAATGCCATTGCCATCAGACCTACAGTGATAAACGTGATGCCCAGTCCTTTCAGTGGAGCCGGAACGTCAGAATAGGCCATTTTCTCACGGATGGCAGCCAAGCCTACGATAGCCAGCAACCAACCGATACCGGAGCCCAACGCATAAGAGACAGCATCAGCAATGCCACCGATGAATTTCGGGTCACTCTCGCCCAACGTGATGCGCTGCTGCATGAAAAGAGAAGCACCCATAATGGCACAGTTTACAGCAATCAGCGGCAGGAAGATACCCAGTGAGGCATACAGCGAAGGGCTGAAACGCTCTACAATCATTTCCACCAACTGAACGATAGCTGCGATTACAGCAATGAAAAGAATAAAGCTCAGGAAGCTGAGTCAACGCCTTCAATGATTGCGTTGGCAGCCAGCACCTTGGTCTGCAATAAATAGTTGACCGGAAGCGTAACTACCAACACGAAAGTTACGGCGATACCAGTCCCACGGCAGTCTTCACATTCTTCGATACGGCAAGGTAAGAACACATACCGAGGAAGAACGCGAATATCATGTTGTCCACAAAGATAGAGCGGACGAATAAACTTATTAAATGTTCCATATCTCTTCGATAAATTAAGAATTAAAGAATTAAAGAATTAAAGCAATGAGAACTTGTACTGCAGCAGAGCAGCCCATTTTTCATTCTTTCATTTTTCATTCTTCATTTATTTATTACTGCTTTTCCTGCAATTCTTTGTGGCGTGCACGCTGGTACCAGATGATGCAGGCACAGATAATCAGTGCCATCGGCGGCATCAGCATCAAGCCGTTGTTCACATAGCCCAACTTCTGCAGAGGTTCATAGTTCAAGATGTTGAGACCAAGCAACGTTCCCGAACCCAGAAGCTCGCGGAAGAAAGCTACGATTACCAGAATCTTGGCATATCCCAAACCATTACCCACACCGTCAAGGAAAGATTCCCAGGGACCGTTCTGCATGGCAAATGCTTCCAAGCGTCCCATCAGGATACAGTTGGTAATAATCAGACCTACATATACAGAAAGCTGCACACTTACATCGTAAGCAAAAGCTTTCAGAATCTCACTTACAATAGTTACCAATGCGGCAACCACCACCAGCTGAACAATGATACGGATACGGTTGGGTATCGTCTTGCGCAGCAGTGAAATCACTACATTGGAGAATGCTGTAATCACCGTCACTGAAAGCCCCATCACAATGGCAGGCTCCAGTTTGGCAGTAACAGCCAAAGCAGAACAGATACCCAATACCTGCACGGTAACGGGGTTGTTCAGTCCCAGCGGAGTAGAGAATACTTCTTTATTCTTCTTTGAAAACAATTGTCCCATATTCTTATTCCTCCTCATTATTATTAGTTAAAAAGTTCTTGTAGCTGCTCAGACAAGCCTTCAACATGGCATCCACACCTACAGAAGTGATGGTACCACCGGAAATGCCGTCCACCTGATAGTCAGGTTTCTCTACCTTACCGTTTTTCACAACACCGAGGACTACCTCGCCGTTCTCCAACGTTTTCTTTCCGGGGAACTCTCCCTGGAAATGCGTGCTGGCGATTTCGGCACCCAGCCCCGGAGTCTCACTGGCATGAGAGAAGTAAACACCATAAACGGTATCCTTGTCGCTGTTCAGCGCAACATATCCCAGATAGCGCCCCAAAGACCGGCACCGTAAACGGGAAATACATATTTCTTCTCACCGTCAACCTCTGCCACGAATACGTGCAGACGGTTATTTTCTTTGGCTTCCTTCTCGTAAGCGGTAGCAAATGCACCGGTATTCTCTGTCAGAGTACCGTCAACGTTCATCAGCATATCGCCCTTTACATATTTATTATATTCAGCTTCGGCATCCTTCACGTCCTTGATGTTGAGTGCAGCAAGAATCTGCTTCTTCGTGTCAAGTTCCACATTCTTGTTCTGCGTCTCGCGCAAGGAAGAACTTACGAATGCCAGCAGGAATGCAACGATAACAACCATTACCGAAGCATAAATGATAGTATAACTATTACTATTGGTATTCATTTCTTTTCCGGTATTTAATTGTTAGACTTGATTGCACGTTTTTCGCGACGGCTGATGTTACCCTGTACCACACAGTAGTCAATCAGCGGAGCGAAGATATTCATCAGCAGGATGGCAAGCATCATACCTTCGGGGTAACCGGGGTTGAGCACACGGATAATGATAGCCATGGCACCAATCAGGAATCCGAAGATGTACTTACCAGTCTCTGTACGTGCCGATGTAACGGGGTCGGTAGCCATGAACACGGCACCGAAGCAGAAACCGCCCAGCACGAGGTGTTCGTACCAAGGCATCTGTGCCATCGGAGTGTCGGGACCGATTGCATTGAACACCCATGCCATGAAGGCACCGCCTACGAATACGGAGAACATCGTCTTCCAGCTTGCAATACCCGTCCACAACAGCAGAATGGCACCCAGAGCGATGGCGATAACGCTTGTCTCACCGATGGAACCCGGAATAAGGCCGGTCACCATGTCCCAGGAGAACTCCGGAACGCGCCCGAGGTAGCGGCTGCACCCAACGGAGTAGCTACCGTCAGACCATCTACCGACTGTCCCAGACCGAAGATACTGTCGCCCGATACCCAAACGGCATCACCGGACATCTTCGTAGGATAAGCAAAGAATAAGAATGCACGGGTAATCAAAGCTACGTTGAACACGTTCATACCCGTACCACCGAATACTTCCTTAGCAAAAATTACAGAGAATGCAGTAGCCACCGCCAGAATCCACAACGGGCAGTCTACCGGAACAATCATCGGAATCAAGATACCGGAAACCAAGAAGCCTTCCTGAATCTCCTCCTTCTTCCACTGAGCCACTACGAACTCAATGCCGAGACCTACTACATAAGATACAATGATTTTTGGCAATACAGCCAGAAAACCGTAGATGAACATTTCCCAGAAGCCTCCGGCAGCACCGGTAGCGTGGAAATGCTGGTAACCTACGTTATACATACCGAACAGCAGCGCCGGTACTAACGCAATGACCACCATCGACATGATGCGTTTGCTGTCAATGGAGTCGTGAATATGCGTTCCCGATTTCGAAGTGGCATTGGGCACGAACAGGAATGTTTCGAAGCCATCAAACACCGAACGAAATGCGTGGAATTTGCCGCCTTCCTCAAAGTTCGGCTTTATCTTGTCGAGATAATTTCTTAACGCTTTCATTAATATATTTACGATTTTACGATTTACAATTTACGATTTGCCATACGCCCCGATTATGCCATTTCGGCACGAAGCATATCGAGCCCTGCACGTACGATGCGCTGCACTTCCACTTTGGAAGAACATACGAATCGCAGAGAGCGAAGTCTTCGGGAGCTACTTCGTAGATGCCAGAGCCTCCATACGGTCGATGTCACCTGCAATGATTGCTTTCACCAAGTATTCGGGGAAGATGTCCATCGGAAATACGCGGTCGTATTCGTTGGACATAATCATGTGACGTTCACCACCCTTGATACGGGCATCTATCACATATTCCTTCTTGCCCATCAACCAGCTGAAGTAAGAGCGGTTGACGCTGAACTGATTGAAACGCGGCATAATCCAACCCAACATTTCATGGATTTCATCTCCTTCGGGAATAACGGTCAATTGGCTGTCGAAAGAGCCGAGGAAGCCGTTCGGAGAAACTTTCTTACCGGTCAGCACGTTACCGCTGATGTAGCGGAGGTCTTTGTCGGTAGTCACGTTACCTTTGAAAACGTTCGTCAACAGAGCGCCGACTTTCAGCTTGCAATAAGCGGGTTTCAACACTTCGGAACCCGTTACAGCCACCGTACGGGTCATGTCCACACGACCGGTATTCATCAGACGTCCGATGAAGAGTACGGCTTCGGCACTGATGGTCCAGACCGTTTCACCCTTCACTACCGGAGAGATGTGGTTAATCTGTACACCCACGTTGCCTGCCGGATGTGGTCCGTCGAAAGCTGTTACGGTAACGTTCTTTGCCTGCACAAGAGCAGCAGACTTTTGTTTTACACTAATACCCAGATACGTCTTTGCCATCTTTGACAAAGCGTCGAGTCCCGTCTGGAAGTTTGCTTCTTCTCCCTTCAGCGCGAATTCAAATCGGGAGCCAGCGGATTGCTGTCGAAAGCCGAAATGAAGATAGCTTTCGGAGTTACCGTCGGATCAGCGATAACGTCGTACGGACGTTGACGGATGAAAGCGAACATACCTGCTTGCAAAAGAGCTTCTTTTACTTGCTGGCCGCTCATCTTGGACGGGTCCATCTTGCCGAATTCCTCATAGTCTTGCTCAGTGGCAGCCTCTACGACGATGTTCAGCACCTTGCGGCGTGCACCACGCTCCACGCTTGTCACTACGCCGCTAACGGGCGAAACAAATTTCAATTCAGGATGATTCTTGTCGATAAACAAGGGTCCCCCGGCCATCACATATTCCTGCTCTTTGACCACCACTTTCGGAGTGATGCCTGTATAGTCATCGGGAACCAGCGAATAGAATCCCGGTTCCTTAACAGACACAAGTTCCTGGGCAGCAGCGCCTTTCAGGTTGATGTCAAGGCCTTTACGTAACTTAATTACATTTGCCATGCGTTTATTTAAAATAATGGTTTCATTAATTTGCCGCAAAAGTAGCAAAAAAGAACGTGAATAAAGAGTAAAAAAGAAAGGAATTACGGAGAAATTTCCGTAATCCCTTTCGTTAACGAACACGAGAACAAGGATTAGGGGTTAAGGATTAATACCCTGCGGAATCATAGTGCAGCCCACTAATCCTTAATCCCTAACCCCTAATCCTTATCATCACTTTTCTTCAGCGAACATCGGGTCCCATGCCGGCAGGCGGACGGGCTTTTGTTTAAACAGTTCCATCACTTTGGCGGGAACATACTTTGTCTCCACTACCAGACGGAACATGTATTCATTGAACCACTCGTCGGTCATGATGAGATGTCCCTGATAACCGGAAGCGGCTCCCCAACTGTTCTCTACCATCCACTTTACGGGCTTTCCGTCTTTGTTCAAGTCAACGGCCATCAAGGTCATGGCGTGGGAAGAGCCACTGGAGAAGTCTGGATACGTTGCTTCTTGTCCATCCCGAAGGTGGTGCCCATCAGTGATTCGTAGTCATAGTTTTTCACATCGAGCAGACCGCGTTCGGAGTTCAGGAACTTGCCCACATCGCAAGAGAAGTACATCATGGTGCTGTCCTTCAAGGAGGCAATGGCCATCTCTTTGATGTCCTCTACGGGCAGGTTGACATAAGTCCAGTTCTTGCCGTCGTAACGGTGGCGGTCATAGTCTATTTCATAGCACTTGTAATACTCGCGACTGGGGTCGTTCATCAGCATTACGTAGTTGGTCAGCAGTTGTTTGTCTCCATATTTCTCAAGGAAAGACATGGGAGTGTGATGCTCTGTCTCCACAGGATTACCCTTGGCATCGTGGCGGACATAGTCGAACTCCGTGGGAGGTACACCGAGGTTCAGCACCAGCATGCGGTAGATGGTTCCGAGCATCGTAGTTTTCTCCTTCTCCAGAGCTTCGGGCTTGGCACCGGCGGCAGCCATGTCACGCAGTTGCAGACCATACTCTTTCAGCTTCAGAGAGATGAGGTTGGCCATGCGGGAGGTATTTTCACTGCTGTTTGTTTCGGGCATGGCATCTTTGGAACAAGGCCGTATTTGGAAACAATGTCGGCCACACCAGTAAAGGTACCCCCATCGCTCAGCGGATGCTGGAAGAGCCATTCTACGGTCTTATCAGTCAGGGGACTCTTGGAGGTGTCGATGATGCCTTGCAAGAAGAGGTTTGCCTTCTCCAACTGGTCCCAGAAGAAGGGATAGACTTCGGAGAACTCGAAAGACTGGAAACCGTATTCGGCAAGGGTCTTGGCACGCATCACATTCAGCCCCGTAAACAGCCAGCAACGGCCAGACGACTTCTGGTCGGTGATACCTTTGGATTCTACCTTGATGGAGAAGTGGGTATCCATGCCCTGCATATTCTCCTGGTTGAGTGCCAGTTTACGGATGTCATTATTGCCTATGGCATTGCGGAGCGCCTTGTCGGCAGCCGTGCCTTGATAACTTTGCTTGATTTGTCCAAGCATTTCGGGCTGATACCCCCTTTTCCCTCTTGTGCCTGCACGGAGAGCAGTGCGGCACTCAGAACAATTACAGATAAAAATCGTTTCTTCATTCAGATTATGTGTTTTTAGTTATTGATGTCTTGCTTCGTGAAGCAGACAAAAGTAATGTCTTTTTTGATAATTTTAGTGACATCTTTAGATTTATTATCTATTACAGTGAAAACTATTCGGGATAAAATAGTTTCCTTTGCACCCACATTTCGTACGACATGAAAAGATATATACTAAGCATTATCGCACTGGTGCTGTTCGCCACCACCTTTTATGCCCAGGAACAGACTGCGGCCGCCACAAACGACAGCGTTCCTGCACTGACCAAAAAAAGAACTACGCAAGCAAAAGGTAGCGCGTCGGAATCTGCATTACAATATTCTGGGCGGACCCAGCTACACCCCCGACTTCGGTGCCGTGCTGGAGGAAGCGCCTAATGACCTTCCGTATGAACCCCAGCGACACCACGCAGCTGCGCTCCGTAGTGCCCATGGCCATCGCTTCATGTTCAACGGTGGCATCAATCTCTTCTCCAAACCGCAACTCTTCTTTAAGGGCGACCGTTTCCGTATCTTCGGAAAGTTCAGCTATAAAAATACGGAAGAAAACTTTTACGGCATCGGCTATAATACCAATAAAGATTATGTACGAAGCGACAGTACCAGCAAATACCGGTACAGCGGCGTGCAAATCAACCCTGGTTCCTTTTCCGACTGGGCAACAGCAATATCTTTGCCGGACCTCAAATCGACATCAATTACGACCACTTGACGGAGCCCGGCAAGTTCTTGGTGGACGAACCCTCGTACAAAGAGGCAGGCGGTACGGCTAATGGCTATAACAACTTCAACTCCGGCCTCGGTTTCCTGCTGACATACGACAGCCGTGACGTCCCTGCCAACGCCTACCGTGGTATGTATCTGGATTTCCGCGGCATGATGTACGCCAAGTTCATCGGCAGCGACCAGACCTTCTACCGCCTAGAGATAGACTACCGCCAATACAAGTCACTGGGCAAGCGCAGGGTGCTCGCGTGGACGGCACAGACCAAGAACGTGTTCGGTGACGTCCCTCTGACGCAATATGCCCTCACCGGAACGCCTTTCGACCTGCGCGGCTACTACATGGGGCAATATCGCGACAAGTCCTCGCATGTGGTCATGGCAGAGTACAGACAGATGCTCAATACCGACCGCAGCACTTGGGTGAAGCGGATGCTCAACCACATAGGTTTTGTAGCCTGGACCGGCTGCGGCTTCATGGGCCCCACTCCCGGCAAGATAGAGGGTGTACTGCCCAACTATGGTGTAGGTCTACGCATTGAGGTACAGCCACGCATGAACGTCCGCCTGGATTTAGGCAAAAACACGGTAAACAACCAGATGTTGTTTTACTTCAATATGACAGAAGCGTTTTGAGTAACGCCCTGCCTACCTGCCATCCCTTTCCTATGGAGAATGATGATTGAAAGCCTTTAATCGCCTCTCACTCACAAGGTTATTCAAGCTCACCTCTATAGGAAGCTCACTTCCTTATAACATCGGAACACCTTGAGAAACAAACATTTTATTTTCCTTTTCTTTTTACTTGCATCGGTTAAAAGATTATTCCCATACTTTTTGGCAATCACATTTCTTTTTAT
>ENA-OQLB01000222-OQLB01000222.1-human-gut-metagenome-genome-assembly--contig:-NODE-222-length-33940-cov-3.425458_pt1 | contig 33940 bp, 41 predicted proteins | sample MGYA00242656_ERZ504813 | MGnify/ENA primary metagenome ERZ504813 (study PRJEB26092, sample SAMD00036388) | human gut metagenome | host: Homo sapiens | study: EMG produced TPA metagenomics assembly of... | reverse complement strand
TAACCCGTGTTTACAATACCTGCTTGCAAGTAAAGTATAACACGGGTACTTTTTGTCATTCAATCTATTTCTTACAACTGCACCGATTTTATGCGATTGTCTGCTTTGCTTTTTCCAACATGACATCCGTTAGAAGTTCTTCCATTGTCTTTCCCTTTTCGGAAAAATGCTCTTTTACAACAATCTTTGTCTTTCCTCTGTTGCCAATGCCACACTTGCCATTTTTCTTTTGAATTGTTTTTACAGCATTATCAATAACACATACCCCCTTTCTGTAAAATCTTTCTAAGCAATTCAACGGCTTTTGTCATAGCCCACAGGAGTTCCACCTCTGCATAGTTCTTATGTAGCCGTACCCATTGCGTGCGACGCTCTGAACGCTCAAGCTGTGGCTGTACGGGAGTATCATTATCTGACAGCACAGGTCATAGCGATAAAAGAGGACAAGTCTTTTACAAGAACACAGATAGGTTATCGCTCGCTTTTGCAGGGGAAAGGTCATGGCGTATCTGTTTCAACGGCTCGCTGTCTGTCAAACGTATTGAATTGCTTTATTCAGTTGTCAAAGAACGATTGAAAGAAGAAAATCATCTTTCCTATATACCGCGTTGGAAAAGAGGAGAAATGTAACTAAAATTCAAAACTTTTTCCCTTTTTCACTACTATCTGTACAGCAAACGTCCATTTGCTAAGTTGAAATAGAAAAATTTTAACTTCTTTTCATGCACCATATAGGGATAGCAAGTATCGGTTTGCTAAGTTGATGATGAAAAAAGATTGTTTTTCTTTCCACGCCCTAACTCCCCATACACTACCGTTCCTGCCAAAAATGGAATGAAAGATTTTCTTTGCTCCATATAGGGAACGGAAACTACGGATTGTTAAGTTAAAAATGAAAATAGTTTCTTCTTTCACACCATATAAGGACAGCAACCACCGATTTGATGACCTGTTTTCAAAAAAAGTTTCGATTTTCTTTCCTCGCACCATATAAGGAATAGAAGTCTTATTTTGTTGCAGGTTTTTCAAAAAAATTTCAATTTCTTCTTACATTCCGTATCTGTACACCAAAGGAAGATTTTATGACCTTATTTAAAAAGTTAGATTTCCTTTCCTCGCACCATATCTGTACACAAGTAGCCGTTTTGTTGCAGATTTTTTGAAGAAATTAAAAAATACCGTCATTCCTTTGTGGAACAGCGGTATCTTTCTCAATCATATCTGCTATATCTGTTGTCATTTGTTTGATTTTTAATTCCTGCTTTTCTGTTAGTCTTGTATGCCTGTCGATTTCTTCCAGATACTTTGCTCCTGTTTTCTTTTCAATCTCTTTTATCATCAATAAAGAGGGCATGACCTGTCTTTCTAACCAGCGTTTTGTTTTATCCATATTGACAGCAACAGGTGTCATAATAAATGGAAGTGAAGTCGTTACATTATCTAAAAATATATCCCATAAAATATAATCGGGAAAATCTATTTGTGTGAGGATAAGATTTGCTATGGTCTGTTCGGGATTTCTTGAAAAAACAAGTTGTTCTATCGTTTGTTCTGCTTTTCCATTTTTCAAACGAATTTCAAAGCGGTTCTTAATGTCTGTTTTATGCCCTTGCTTTTTTGTTCCTTTTCTTTTTCATACAAGCAAAAGTAAATAGAACTACTCTTTGAACCAATATAAAAAGTTTTTGCAGTATCTCCATTTGTACCCGATAATTTTCCGCTGTCTACTGCTTCATGGGTTCTTGAACGTTTCCATACCTTGTTGGCATAATAGCGTTCCCTTAGAATTTCTATATCCAGCAATCCGCCCATATCATTGATTGCTAATCTATACGTTTAAAAACGCCTTGATAATCTATACAACAGCTTAAAAAGGAATACCAGTCTATCCCTCTTGCCTGTAAAACATATTCCAAATTCCGACACCCCATACCTCTTAATTCTAATAAAACACCCATAGAACTATCTTTAGAAGCATTTACACTAATATCCCCATAGATATACTGTTCTTCATAACCAAACATTCCATAATCTTCATGTATAAAATATTTGCTTTTCATTGCCAGTACATTTTTTATAATCTCCAATGCGTCTGTGGTAGGAAAACGAACACGCAGATAGTCAATCGTTAAAGTGAAAGGCTGTGTACAATTACAATAATCAAGATAATGTAGAAGTATATGTTTCATTTCTTTACTGGCTTTTGTTTTTCCGTTTTCAATTTCATTTAAGTTCTGCCTGCTGATTTGTAGTTCCAGTGCCAGTCGTGATTGCGAATAATCACAGGCATTTCTCTTTTGTTTTAATGTTTCAATAAATTTTATATCATTCATGCTTTATTCCTCCAATCAAAAAAGGCATATACTCATAGGAGCATACACCTTGTATCTTATATTTATATTCTATTGATATGCTGTTTTAGACCTGTCGGGTAAAAAGAATAGGGTGTGAAGTGAAATAAGTTCTTATAACTTTATAAATCGTTGCATATCAGCAGTTTTGTATTTGTTTTTGCTCTTGTCTTTTGTAATAGTACCCCCCTGTTAGATAACGGGGGCTTTGAACGGCTCGCAAGCTCGCCGAACCGCCGAAGCGAACCGCCCCCTTGCAAGCATGGCGGAAAAATCTTAAGGATTTTCCCGCAACGTGGTCGGATCGCTCCGTCGGTTTAACAGCTTTTCTGTTTCTCTCTAGTTATCTACGCATATAAATCAAATCGGTTATTCCGTTATAAGTCTGTGTTTTACAAAGCCTTAACTTTATTTCCCTGTCTATGTTGCCCAAAAGACGAACCCCATTTCCTAACAGAGTAGGAATAACAGAAATGTAATATTTATCAATCATATTTTTGCTTACCAACTGCTGAACAAGATTTGCTCCGCCACAAATCCAAATATCCTTTCCTGCTTCTTGTTTTAGCCGTTCCAATAATAAAACAGGATTTTCACTTGTAAAATGAATTTGTTGGGAAGAATTGCACTCTTTATGTGTTAATACATAAGTTGTAAATTTATTATATACCCATTCTTGCGGAGAAAGTTCAGTAACAACCTGATGAGAAGTATTCCACCCCATTAAGACAGTATCTATATCTTTGGTAAATTCTGTATAAGTGTCGATGTTTTCATTGTCATTTCCATGACCATTTAGCCAAGCTACTCCACCATTACCGTCCGCAATATATCCGTCAAGGCTCATGGCAATAAATAAAACTACTTTTCTCATTTTTTCTCTTTTATAAATACAAACAGGAATTTATTTCTCTTTTTTACTCATAAGGGAACAACTGATTGCTACAAATAAACCCATTAAAATCCATGGAAATGCTGCTCTTATAAAATCACTAACCATACTTTATTCCTCCTTAAATTCCAATTTCCTTAGTTCTACAAACTGAAATTTTTGCCTATGAATGTATCTTGTTCTTTATACGCAAACAGGCTTCTGTGTGCATAATCCAATGTCTTGAAAACGGCATTTGAATTAGTCCACAAATATCTTTATTACACCAATAATCAATCAGCCAAATTGCTTTTTCATTGTCGTTTACTACATTCAACGATTCTAAGTATCCTTTTCTTTCTTTCGGTATTTTTCTTTTCAATTCATCATAAGATAACCGTTCAAGCATTTTCTCAGTGCTTTCCCATACTTCGAAAATATATAAATATAATTCTTCCAGATTAAGCTGTTTTGAAAAGTCTGCAATCTGCTGTTTCATGAGTTCATTTCCTGTTGTAATGATAGGTGAATTGATACGCTCTTGATAATTGCCTGCAAAAAATACTTGTTCATCTTCATTTATCACTGTATGCACAACTATATCTTCAATGCGGAAAATATGCCAAATAGAATAAGCAATCGTCTTACTATGATAACCATCAGCGTTTATGAAGGGGATTGAGTTAAAATCTTCTCTGCATAATTCTTCTTTGAAAGATACTAAGGTTTGTATTAACTGACTTCGTAAAGTAAGTAAAGTATCAATACCCCTCTTATAAGTATCTTTCTTTTTTATTTGTGCCTGCATTGTTTTATTAAGTTCAGACCATTCCTTATTCATATTCAATCCTCTCTCAAATTCTGATTTTATCGCCCCATACAAACTGGAATTTGTCTTACAACAATTTATATATGCATAAAAAGCAATATATTTATGAAAACACCCTAAATCCAAAATTTACTCAATTCATTTTTTCCTTACATAAAATGTTCTCGTATATTTCACTTCCTCACCAAGTGTTTCCCCTATCAAAACTTCAAAATCATTGATATCAAATTCTGGAAAGAATGTATCTCCATCTTCAATATTTAAATCTACTTCTGTGATATACATTTTATCTACTATTTGCAAAGCTTCCTTAAATAGTCCATATCCACCAGATATGTATACATCTCGTCCTTTAGCCAATAATAATGCATCTTCTAATGATTTAACTGAAACTAAATTATCTCCTTGATACTCTGTTGTGGTGGAAACAACAATATTCATTCTATTAGGCAACGGATGACCGATTTCTTCATAAGACTTTCGCCCCATAATAACCACATTACCCGTTGTTAACTCTCTAAATTGCTTTTGTTCTCCCTTTATTTTCCATGGTATATTACCATTCTTGCCTATAACATTATTCTTTGACCTCGCAACAATCAAACCTATCATCTATTTCATCCTCCATAATATGATGTCGTACCTGTGATTCCATCAAGTGCACCACATCTTAACAAACTCAAAATTATCTCGAACTAACCAGCTCGACAAATTCCTTTTTTGTCTTCATCTGCATTATATCATATTGTTATAAGCATTGCCATTTCTTTTCTGCTTTTGAAAAGTTACTTATCAGCCTATGTTTTGTAAAGGGTGATATTCAGCATTTCTCACGCAACAAGCCCTTGACAAACCATAGACTAATAAGTTTTAAGGTAATCAAGCAGAAATGAAATAGTCTGCTGTTTCACGGCAACAAAAAAGAGATACCAACACACTTATGTAGTATCTCTTAGTCTAGTAGCAATATTCTTTTGTTTGCAAGCAGGTAAACATGGGCTGTTTCTTAATATCTTTTTGTTTGGGAAACACCCTTTTCCCATTTTGAAACTGTCTGCCGAACAACATTTAACTTTACTGCCATTTCTTCCTGGCTCATTCCCCTTGTTTTTCGGAAATGCTTTATATTCTCATTAATCATAATTTCATATCCCTTCTATTCGATATGTACATGTACATTATAAATTATACGAATATGCTGTTTCCGATACAAGCAATGGAAATTAACATTGGCTATTTTTTCTTTACACTTAAAAGTTAATTTGTGAATACCCGATAATTTTCTTTCTTATCGTAATCCTTGTGGATTCCATCATCCTCATACATCGTATAACTGCTATTTTTATATCCGATAAGCTGCAGATGTTCGGTATCAATATCTTTGATACACTCTGCTGCTTCTGCAACCGGGATGCATTTACCACTTCGAATGAAGAGCGGTACTTCATTTAGTGCCACATCTACATAATGAATACCTTTTGCGAGAACCTCTTCAGAAATGCTTCCGTTCGGCAGGAACTTGATAAATTTCATTTCTTCCGGCAGATAAACATAACGGCCTCTTGCATTCTGCTCGTAGACCGGAGCGATCATGATCTCGTTTCCAAGCATCAGCTGATCCTCTATCCTGATTGCTCTCTTGTCATCCGGATAAACAAACCCAAGTGGTTTGAAATACATGTCATCATTCAGCACAGCTTCATGTACTCACTGTACAGATACGGCACAAGACGATATCTTGTATTAATGACAGCGCGGAAATCCTCGATTTTTTCAAATTGATAACATTCCTGCTCTCTTGTTCCCGTTGCTGAATGATTACGCATCAGTGGTGTGAATACACCAAGTGCAAGAAAACGAAGCAACAGTTCTCTTGTCGTATCACTGCCAAATCCTCCAAGGTCAGCACCTGTATACAGGAAACCGCACATATTCAGAGACGGCAGCATCTTCAGGTTAAGAAGGATATGCGACCACCAGGATTTATTATCGCCTGTCCAGATTCCGCCATAACGGTGCATTCCGATATAAGAAGATCTGGAAAACATCAGAAAACGTTTTTCCGGGTCAATGCGTTCAAAAGCTTCTCCTGCTGCTCTTGTCATATTGTAGCCAAAAAGATTATGTACTTTGTCATGACGGATCTTTTTGCCATCGACATTGTGATAAAATCTTTTGTAATCTTCCGGATTATTTGCAATACTGAGCATCTTGTCCTGCATTTCCCAGGGATGGGTCTTGCCTTCGGTATCCTTTGCAAACGCTCCGGCAAGTTCTCTTGCCTCTGCAAGGCCTTCGGAAGAATAAAAGATCGCAGGCTCGTTCATATCATTCCAGAAACCTTCTATTCCCTGTTCGATCAGAAAACGATATTTGTCCCCGAACCATTTTCTGGCTTCCGGATTCAGCATATCCGGAAAATGGGTATCTCCCGGCCATACAGCTGCAACAAAATCACTTCCGTCTTCTCTCTTGCAGAAATAGTTGTTTTTGACACCTTCCTCGTAAATCTCATATCCCGGCTCAACCTTCACACCGGCATCAATGATCGGAATCAGGCGAATATCCTGGTCATCCATTTCCTGCACAAATTCTGGAAAATCCGGAAAATTTTCTTCATTCACTGTGAAATCTTTGAATGACTGCATATAGTCAATATCCATGTAAATCATGTCGATTGGGATATGATTCTCCCGATATCCTTTTGCAACAGTACGGAAATCTTCTTTCGTCGTATACCCCCAGCGGCTCTGTCCGAAACCAAAAGCAAACTTAGGCGGGATATAGCTGCGTCCGATTACGTGGCGGAACTGTTTTACGATATCATATGCATTCTCACCTTCAAGCACATAGATATCCAGATCGGTATTTTCGCAGGATACCCTGAGTGTATCCTCTCTGTCATATCCAATATCAAAGGTCAGTTTCGACGGATAGTCAAAAAACAATCCAAATGTAGTCTTTCCACTCACGATGATAAAGTTGTGTGCTCCGTACAAAGAACGCTTGTCCTCTGTATGTACCGGATCATCTGTGCAATTACTGATATAACAATACCCTCTCTTGTTGATTCCACGATTGGCTTCACCCAGACCATAGACAATGTCATCTTCATCCATGATATAAGTAAAAACAAATCCTTCCTCCTGACTGACCTCTCCATATGGGAGAACGCCCTCAGTTGTTTCAATTTTTTCAGTCAGTGCCTCCGTATTAAACGGAGTTCCATATCTATATTTTCTAATCATTTCTCTGTCACCTGATATTTATAATATAATACGAATGCTTCATATGGGTTCAGAATAATTTTTCCGTCGAATTCTTTTCTTCCAAGGTTTGTGATCAGACACTCTGCGCCTTTGAATTCTTCCGGCACTTCTACTTCTGCATTCTTGTCACTGAAGTTGCAGACAGTCAGAAGTTTTTCCTGATCCTGTTTTCTTGTGTAAGCAAAAATTTGCTCATCTTCACGATAAAGCGGTTCAAATTCGCCATAAACAATAATGTCTTTCTCTTTGCGCAAGCTGATCAGTTTCTGATAGTAATGGAAAATAGAATCCGGATCTTCAAGCTGCTGTGCTGCATTGATCTTCTTGTAGTTCGGATTCACTTTGATCCACGCTCGCCCTCTGTGAATCCAGCCTGTTTGCTGTCATCCCACTGCATCGGAGTTCTCGCATTGTCACGGCTTCTCAGCATCAGACATTTCATCATGTGTTCCGGAGTCATAAGACTGATTCAGTAAACTCTTCAAAGTAATTAATACTTTCAATATCACGGTAATCTTCCAGTTTGTCAAAATAAACATTTGTCATACCAAGCTCTTCCCCCTGATATACATATGGCGTTCCCTGCATCATGTGAATACAGGTAGCCAGCATTTTTGCAGATGTTTCTCTGTATACCGGATTGTCATTTCCAAAACGGCTGACGCTTCTCGGTTGATCATGATTACCTAAAAACAAACTGTTCCATGCTTTACCCTGGAGTTTCTCCTGCCATTTGATCATGATGTTTTTAAACTCTTTAAAATCATATTTTTGAGTTGTCCACTTTCCATAATCTCCGCATCCACTCTCCACATGCTCAAATTGGAATACCATATTCAGTTCATTTCTGTCTTCACCCGCATATTTCTGTGCTTCTTCAATTGTAACTCCAGCTGTTTCACCAACTGTCATGATATCATATTTTGAAAGGACTTCATGATTCATTTCCTGAAGAAATTCATGGACTCTTGGACCATGTACGCTATATGGTCCAAAATCGCCATAAAGTCCGTTATTCATTTCTCCATCCGGAAATCTCTGATCTTTGGAAATCATACTGATAACATCCATACGGAAACCATCAATTCCTTTTTCACACCAGAATTTCATCATATCGTAAACTTCCTGGCGTACTTTTTCATTTTCCCAATTGAGATCCGGCTGTTTTTTTGAAAACAGATGCAGATAATACATCTGTGTCTGCGGATCATATTCCCATGCAGAACCGCCGAATGCTCCGCCCCAGTTATTAGGTTCTTTTCCGTTTACCGGGTCTTTCCAGATATAATAATCACGATATGGATTATCTTTTGACTTGCGGCTTTCAATAAACCAGTTATGTTCATCTGATGTATGATTGACTACAAGATCCATCAGAATCCTGATGGATCTTTTGTGTGCTTCACACAACAATTCCTCATAATCCTCCATAGTTCCATATTCTTCATAAATTCTACGGTAATCAGAAATATCATAACCATTATCGTCCTGAGGTGATTCCAGCATCGGAGAAATCCACAATACATTTACCCCAAGTTCTTTAAGGTAATCGAGTTTCTGTATGATTCCTCTGATATCTCCCACACCATCACCGTTACTGTCTTTAAAACTCTTTGGATATATCTGATATACTACACTTTCTTTCCACCATTTTTTCTCCATGCCAAATCTCCTCGTTTATAATTGTTTAGTATTATTTAACCGCTCCTGTAATAACACTATTCATGATACCCCATACATCTTAGCAAAATCAAGAGGTTTCTCGCGAAACTATAAAAGACAACAAAGTTTATTTCCTGTTTTTATACAGTCTGCACAAAAACAACCAGACCATTCCACCGGCTTACCTGTATACATGCAAAGTTGAAAAAAGGATCCTGTCATTCCCTGACAGAATCCCTCTTTACCAGATAGACTGGATTTTTTATATTTAATTCGTCCAGTGTCTCTCCCTGAATTAATTTCAGCAGACGTTTCAGCGCCACATGCGCCTTTTGCGGAACATCCTGATGAACCGTTGTCAGTTTCGGTCGAACCATACTTGCATAGACACTGTCATCATATCCTGTAACAGAAATCTGATCCGGAACCATGATTCCTTCGTCAAGAAAGAAATTTATCGCTTCCATCGCATTATAATCTGAGGAAAACGCAAGTGCTTTTGCTTCTAAAAAACGTGGGAGAAGCTCTCTGTATTTTCTGAGACGCAATCTTTTTTCACCCGGAATAATTATATATCGGGAACGACTGCAGAATCCCCCTGGTTTTTCCATCGCCTGTTTGAATCCCATCCACCGATAGTAATCACTGTCTCTCTCCGTTTCCGCAACAAACAATGCTTTCTTATATCCACAGGAATACAGGTATTCTCCAATCTGATACCCTCCCGAATAATCATCTATACCGACATTCTGGAAGGTATAAGCACCTTCCGGATAAGCATCGATCAGAATCATTTTCTTGTTTAATCTGCGCGAAAGCCTGCGATACTGTTCTTCATTGTAGCCAAGGATAAGCAATCCCTCTACATTCCATTTTGAGGCAATATCCACTACATTCTGAATACTTTCACCGCCAATAAGCATAACATAATATCCATTTTCTTCCATTTCCATCTGAATCGTTCCGATCAGTTCTCCCACAAATGGATCCTGAAGTGACTGCATACCATGGGCATAAGAAAATCCGAGTACTACACCTATAATTCTGGAACCATGGCCGGAAAGCATCACGGAACCCATATGCGGAACATAGTTCTGTTCTTTAAGAATAGTCGTGATTTTATCAATCGTTTTCTGGGAAACTCTTTTGGTATTGCCATTTATAACATTAGATACCGTAGTACGGCTGACACCTGCCATTTCTGCAATATCCTGAAGCCGAATCATAAAATCTTCCTCCTCTTTCTTTACAACATTATCTTATGATATCCACACCCCATCTTTTCCAGCATTTCCATCTCTCTCTTCTGGCAGCTGAATATGATCACCTGCCGCTTACTGTCTTTCAGCCAGCGAAGTGTCTGGATAAGTCTCCTGTCATCATAATAGCCAAATGCATCATCCAGGATTATCGGGCATTCTTCCTCGTGGAGAATTTTTGTAGCCGCCATCCGGATTGCAAAATAGATCTGCTCCAGGTTCCCCGGCTCACCTGATCCATGGATATCTTTTTCCCATTACTCATAAGCTGCACATGCAGATTTTCGTCTACCCAGAGTCTGTTATATTTTCCATCTGTGATGGCATCCATGACTGCAGATACTTCTGTATTCATAAGATCGCTTGTCCGGCTCTGCATCTGTGCGGCAAGTCTGGTCAACTGTTCCATAGCAAGTTCAACACCCTGCTTGTTTTTTAATCGCTCTATCTCTTCACTGTTCATCTCATCGAACTCGCCGACTCGTTCCTGCAGATTTTCATACAACACTTCTTTTCATGATAGGTTTCCTGTACTTTTGCAAGCTTTCCTTTCTGCCTCTCATAATCTGCCTTGAGAGAAATGCCCTGTTCTTTTATCTCCTGTAATCTGGCTTTCTTTTTCTTCTTTCCATCTTTCAGACAATTCCAGACATACAGCCCTTCAGCCAGTGCCACCACGATTGCCACAAGAAAATTCCACGGCTTATGAAAAAGCAGAAAAGTCACAAAAAATGCCCCCAGCATACTCACTGCCTCCAGTGGATGAATCCTCCACCCGGCAAAATATCCTGCTGCCTCTTCCCGTTTCTTCCGCTTTTTATCTTCATTTACCCAGCTTTCCCATTCTCTGCGTTTCTCTTCACAGCTTCTTTTCAGTTGTTCCGCTTCATTTTCTAACTGATGCAGATCCCGCCAGACATAGGATGCCTCCATCTCTGCCCGCTCTTTCTTTTCGCTGATCAGCTGCCTCTTTTCACGTTCTTCTTTTTCCAGCTCTTTCTTCCGCTCTTTTAAAAGGGCAAGCGCCCCTTCGAGGTCAATCTCGCTGTTCCCGGTTGCATAATAATTTGCCGCATAATTCTTCAGCTCCGCCGCCAGTATTTCTCCGGTCTGTACCCGGAGCTGTCCTATCGAAACTGTATTTTCATAATCACTTTCTGTCATACCACCTAACAGAATTTCCAGATCCCCATGCTCAAGTGACAATTCTTCTCCATCATCTTCACAGATCAGAGAGCCGCCTTTCGCATACCGATCGAAATTTCGCTCCAGCAGGAATTTTCGACCGCCACAGGTAAACCGCAGGATTCCCGCATAAAAGTTTGGATTCTCCCAAGGCTCATAGGTACGGAATGTATCTGTTGCGGCGGCACGCCCGCGCTTTCTTTCCATTCCAAAAAGCATTCCCTTCAGAAAGGTATGCAGCGTTGTTTTTCCCGATTCGTTTTCTCCGTAAATAATATTGATCCCATCCGCAAGCAGGATCTGCTTATTCGTGAACTTACCGAAATTCTTCAGGATCAGTTCTGTTATCTTCATAATTTGCTCCCCTTTGCCTCCAGCATTGCCTGTACTCCCTCAGCCAATGCAATTGCCTCCACACTGTCATCCTTTGCTTCTGCAAACTTTCTATGTACCAGCCCAGAAGATTTCCTGCATTTTGTTTTTTCAACTTTTCATAATCATATGCCGGCTTTGTTTCATCCAGGATTTCGACAATATTTCCATAGGAATCCATCCGGTCGGTATCATAGATCATATCCGGATCCCGAAATCCCCGCAGAATGATTTTATAAATGTTCTGTATACCTCTTTCCCGTATGGCAAGAGAAATTTTTTCTTTCATTTCCCGTCCGGTCATCTCGCTTCCTGCTTCTACTTCCATATGCACATATTCTCTGGATGCAAAAGGAATAAATTCCGTCCGGGTTCTTCCATTTTTAATCTCCCCTTTGATATAACCATGCTTCCCGGTGTCATTTTTATCTGTAGGCTCCAGGGATCCTGCGTAATACATCCGGTCCTTTGCAAGCTCTGCCGGAAGATGAATGTGTCCAAGAGCAATATAATCATATCCCAGCTTCAGTAATTCGTTCTTTCGGAACGGGATATGCTTTTCATCGCCGCCATGGGCCAGAAGGATGGAGGCTATTCCTCTTTTTTCCGGAAGGATTTTCTCATAAAGCGGTTCTGTGATCTCCCGTTCCTCATAGCTGAGTCCGTATATGCGGACTCCAAGCTCTTTAAATTCCATACAGGCAGGTTTCTGAGACAAAAACATGTGCACCGGTCCCTGCCATTTATAATTCCGGTAATAGGACGTACTTTTCAGGTAATCATGGTTGCCCGCCATCAGCACGACCTGTGTATGTGTCAGTCTGGAAAATAAATAATCCAGTTCCTTCAGCTCTCTTAAAAGCGGCTGTCTGTGAAACAGATCCCCTGCGATCAGAAGAAGATCTGTCTGTTCTTCTTCACAGATATTTAAAAGACGCTCAAAGCTATTCCACAGTTCTTCCGGTCGCTTTGCGGTGTAAGAACTTCCTGCGTCCGGCTCTGCCCCCAGATGAATGTCCGCTGTGTGTATGAATTTCATTACTTTCTACTCCTCCTTTAAGGGGAAGTGTCACGATAAAACGTGTCTTTCCCCCACTGCTCTCGGCAATGATCTGTCCCTTGTGCAGCTCTACAATCTCTTTTGCAATGGCAAGCCCCAGTCCTGCTCCTCCGGTACTGCTGGATCTCGACGCATCCGCGCGATAAAATTTATCAAAGATCCTCTTCAGGCTCTCTTCCGGTATCGTATCTCCTTCATTTTCAAAACAGATTCTTACCTGGTTCTCCTCCTTGGCAGCCTGGATCAGAAGCACACTTTTCTCCCGGCAGTATGCTATGGCATTTCGCAGAATATTATCAAAAACCCTGGCAAGCTTATCCGGATCTCCCTCGATCAGGATCTCTTCCTCTGCTTCCACCTTGCAGGTCAGCATCTTCTCCTGAAGTACCCCATAGAGTTCGTCTGCAATCTGTTCCAGCATCATGGTCAGATCAATATCCACCTTATCCAGTTCAATATCCTGCAGATTCAACTTTATACTTTCAAAAAACTCTTTCAAAAGATCCCCCAGTCGATTCGCCTTCTCCAGAGATATCTGCGTATATTTGGCGCGCTCCTCTGCCGGCATCTCCGGATGAGAATCCAGCATACTCAGATACGCCACCACAGAAGTAAGCGGTGTTTTTAAATCATGTGCCAGAAAAAGCAGGACATCATTTTTCCTCTGCTCAAGCTTTTCTGCCTCTTCCTCCTGGCTCCTTAATGTCTCTTTAATCTCATTGAGACGATCCTCGATTGGTTTTAACTCCGTAATCAGCCGGATTGGCTGGTCAGACGCTGAAATAATATTTTCAATCCCATCTTCTACCTGTTCCAGATAACGCGTCATTTTTGAAAGTGCCACATAAAAAAACAACGAAAATAAAAGTAAAAAACCGAGGATCATAAAGAACACTTTATTATTGCCGATCCACTGCCAATACAAAGATGTTGCGGTCTCTTCACTCACATGAAAAGCTTCCAATATTCGCAAAAAGCCATTGGCAAAGCTGTCATTATAAATACCATCGATAAAATACTCCAGAATAAATCTGCCAACCAGCACCGTCAGGGCCGTAATAAAAACCGTCTGAAGCAATATGCTCAGTTTTAATTTTCTGTAATTATTCTTCAATTTTGTATCCCACTCCCCAGACAGTCTTGATAAGATCTGATTTTCCAGTCGGTTTACTCAATTTCTCACGCAGATGCCGGATATGTACCATCACCGTATTATTGCTGTTCTTCAGATACTCTTCATGCCAGACCTCTTCAAATAATCTTTGTGAGCTGATCACCTTTCCGCGATTCTCACAAAGAATCCACAGAATCTCAAATTCCGTCGGTGTCAGCGGAAGAGACTGCTCATTATAGATGCATTCATGGGATTCTTTATTTAACAAGAGTCCTGCAAAATCAATGATATTCTCAGAATCACTTTTCTTACCATCGTTGTACTGCGTGTATCTGCGCATCTGTGCTTTCACTCTCGCTACCAGCTCCAGCGGGTTGAATGGTTTCGGAATATAGTCGTCAGCCCCCATCGTAAGCCCCAGTGATCTTGTCCCGGTACTCCGTCTTCGCGGTCAACATAATCACCGGAAATGTGTATTTCTCACGGATCTTTCTCAGAATCGTGAAACCGTCAATATCCGGCAGCATCACATCCAGGATCGCCAGATCCACTTTTGTCTTCTCAATACATTCCAATGCTTCCTGCCCTGTGTAAAATTTCAAAACATGGTATTCATTTTGCAGATATAATTCTACGACATCCGCAATTTCTTTTTCATCATCTACAACTAAAATATTCATATTTCACTTTTCCTTTCCGTATATAGAAAGATTTGCGCTATAAAACAGCAGACCGGAAAACACACCCTTTTGATGCAGTTCCCGGTCCCCTTTTTCTTCATTCTTCTTTTTTACAGTTCGCAGTTATTCACAGTTCTTGGGAACGGAATTACGTCACGAATGTTGGACATTCCTGTAAGATACATTATGCATCTCTCAAATCCAAGTCCGAATCCTGCATGTCTTGTAGATCCGTACTTTCTCAGATCCAGATAGAATCCGTAATCTTCTTCCTTAAGTCCAAGCTCTTTCATTCTTGCAACAAGCTTATCGTAGTCGTCCTCTCTCTGGCTTCCTCCGATGATCTCACCGATTCCAGGAACCAGACAGTCAACTGCTGCTACGGTCTTGTTATCATCATTCATCTTCATGTAAAAAGCTTTGATCTCCTTCGGATAATCGGTAACGAATACCGGACGTTTGTAGATCTCTTCTGTCAGATAACGTTCATGCTCTGTCTGCAGATCTGCTCCCCATGATACTTTGTATTCAAATTTGTCATTGTGCTTTTCAAGGATTTCGATTGCTTCTGTGTAAGTAACTCTTGCGAAATCAGAATTTACAACGTTGTTCAGACGGTCGATCAGTCCTTTGTCTACGAAAGAATTGAAGAAATTCATCTCTTCCGGAGCGTTTTCCATCACGTAGCGGATAACATATTTCAGCATGTTTTCTGCAAGGATCATGTCATCTTCCAGATCTGCAAATGCGATTTCCGGCTCGATCATCCAGAACTCGGCGGCATGACGTGTGGTGTTGGAATTCTCCGCACGGAATGTCGGTCCGAATGTGTAAATGTTGCGGAATGCCTGTGCATAAGTTTCACCGTTCAGCTGTCCGCTTACGGTAAGGTTTGTCTCTTTTCCAAAGAAATCCTTGGAATAATCCACGCTTCCGTCTGCGTTCTTCGGTACGTTGTTCAGATCCATGGTTGTCACCTGGAACATCTCTCCTGCACCCTCACAGTCACTTCCTGTGATCAGCGGTGTGTGTACATATACAAATCCTCTCTCCTGAAAAAAATTTGTGGATCGCATATGCGGTCAGGGAACGAACTCTGAATACTGCCTGGAAAGTATTAGTTCTTGGACGAAGATGTGCAATACTTCTTAAATATTCAAAGCTGTGACGTTTTTTCTGAAGCGGATAATCCGGTGCAGAGGTACCTTCTACAACAACTTCTGTTGCCTGGATCTCAAATGGCTGCTTTGCCTGTGGTGTTGCGACAAGTGTTCCTTTTACAATGATTGCCGCACCAACATTCAGCTTGGAAATCTCGCCAAAGTTCTCCATATTATCATGATATACTACCTGAAGGTTTTCAAAGAAAGATCCATCATTTACAACGATAAATCCAAATGTCTTAGAATCACGGATACTGCGCACCCATCCCCCGATGGTCACTTCTTTATCCAGATATTCCTCTCTGTTTCTGTATAATTCTCTTACTGTTACCAAATCCATCTGTTCTGTTCCTCCGTATTACTCTCTATATATTTCACATAACCAATGAGCCTTGTAAACATTGCCGACAGCTTCTGCTGCCATTTTCTACTTTTGCAATATGTCCAGTATACCATTAAACTACCGCAGTTGCAACGATGTAAAAAGAATCTGATTACATTTGAAAGTACTTTCGCAATGATTTTTTTATTGTACTCTAATCAATATTCCTTAATCGATAGTTCATTTTTCCTTAAGAAATTTCTTTTTCTTTTATGATATAGACATATTTTGAACACAATTTATCTGTATACTAAGAGTCAGATAGTTGATAAACAACTATCTCCCCTCATAAAGTAAGCGCAATCGGGTTACCCCGATTGCCGCACTTTACTCTCATTCCTTTAGAAATTAAATAAAAGCACAAGAAAACCCGCTGGTCGAAAGATCAGCGGGTTTTCTCGTTACTGTTTATGAAACACAAAATATCAGGGAGCTGCAAAACAGCTCCCTAAATCACATACAATTATTCTTCTACATCCTGCACATCATAATACTTGATCAGCGCCTGTGTCCCAAGATCTCCAAGCCCTTCCTGTGCCAACTCTTCATAATTTGACAGTACCAGACTCAGCACCTCAAGACTCAGTCCGCTCATATTCGCCTCAGTCAGCGCAAGCTTCATATCCTTGATGAAATGCTTCATAAAGAATCCAGGTGCATAATCTCCGGCAATGATCTTTGGTCCGAAAACATCCAACTGTTTGCTTCCTGCTGCCCCGGTAGAGACCGAATCAAAGAGGACATTCAGATCCAGTCCTTTGGCCTGCGCATAGGAAAAGGCCTCACATACACCACTTAAGGCACCGGCGATCATAATCTGATTAGCAAGCTTTGCATGCTGTCCACATCCGGCTTTTCCCTGATAATTGATGTTTGTTCCCATTGCTTTGAAAAGCTCCATACAAGCTTCATAATCTTCTTTCTCGCCGCCGACAAGGATGGATAATGTAGCGTTTTTTGCTCCGGTATCCCCACCTGTTACAGGCGCATCCAGCACATGGAATCCTTTTTCTGTGCCCTCTTTTGAAATCTTTTCTGCAAGCATCGGGCTTGTAGTTGTCATATCGATCAGATAGGTTCCCGGATCTGCATTTTCCAGAATACCGCCTTCATCGAAGTAAATCTCTTCCACATCTCTCGGAAACCAACGATGGTGATCACTGCATCACATCCAGGTACACATTCTTTGATAGATTCATGGAAAATTGCACCCTCGCTGATCACATCTTCAACCTTTGATCTGGTTCTTGCATAGATATGCAGCTCATACCCTGCTTTCATAAGGTTGCGCACCATAGATTTCCCCATGATGCCAACACCGATAAATCCTATTTTCTTCATACCATACTCCATTCTGCCGTACCCACTCACGACACAATTTTCTTTCCAGTGATATCTTCCAGATAATCTGTCTCACGCCGCACAGACCGTTTCTCTGTCTGCGCGTTCCAGGCATCACGCAAAATCTACTCAGGACTTACAATCTTTCCAGCCATCGCACAGCTTGCCGCTGTTCTCGGAGATGCCAGATAAATCTCAACCTTAGAAGTTCCCATACGTCCAAGGAAGTTACGGTTGTTGGTTGCAACCACACGTTCTCCGTCTGACAGAATTCCTCCGGTACGTCCACAGCAAAGTCCGCAACCCGGATGGGTAATGATCGCACCTGCCTCAGATAAAGTCGTAAGGATTCCCATATCTGCTGCCTGTTTGTAGATCTTACGGCTCGCCGGAGTCACGATCAGTTTTACAAAATCCGCAACTTTTTTGCCCTTTAACACTTCTGCTGCTGCCTGAAGATCTTCCAGACGTCCGTTTGTGCAAGAGCCGATAAATACCTGATTGATCTCGGTTCCTTCTACCTCGGATACATTTCTGATTTTGTCAACCTGTGACGGAAGGGCCATAACCGGTACAAAGTCCTCTGCTTTATAAGTGATCGTTCTCATATAAGTTGCATCCGGATCACCAACCAGACTCTTCTGATAATCATTTAATTCAATATTGCAATACTCGGCAGTTTTCTCATCCGGTGTGAAAGTGCGCATTTTGCTCCTGCTTCGATTGCCATGTTTGCCATTGTCATACGGCTTGCAACTGTCATATTTTCAATGGTGCTTCCGGCAAATTCAAGTGCTCTGTAAGTAGCACCGTCTGCTCTTAAATCACCGATCAGTCGTAAGATGATATCCTTTGACATAACATTTTCCGGAAGTTCACCATCGATCACAACTTTGATCGTCTCCGGTACCTTGATCCACATCGTTCCGGTTCCAAGGATACTTGCCATCTCGGTATAACCGATACCAGATGAAAATGCTCCAACACAACCATAAGTTGTGGTATGGCTGTCGGTTCCGAATGCGATATCACCCGGTTTAACATAGCCAGCCTCTGTCATCAGCTGATGGCAGATTCCGTCACTTCTGTGTACATGTGTAAGTCCGTATTTATCTGCAAACGCATCTCCGGTACGAAAATGTCTGGTATCATCCTGCTGACTTGCCGGAACCAGATGATCATAGATCAGAACAACCTTGTCCGGATCATGCAGTTTCGTAAATCCCATTTCTTCAAATTTTTCTGCCACAAAAGGGATGAAAATATCATGGATCATCACGCGGTCAACGTTAACCGTCACAATGTCTCCCGGCTTTACGGCTTTTCCTGTATTGTGTCTGATAATTTTTTCAATAATCGTCTCGCCCATTTTCTTCTCCTTTCCGGTTAATCCAGTCCATTCAGCTTGCGCATGGCTTTTACCAGACCGCCAGCCTGAATAATGCTCATCAGATTCTCCGGCAGAGAAGCAATCGGATATTCCTTGCCATTATAATCCACATGCTCATTCATCACTACCGTGATCTCGTCGCCCTCTTTCATATCATCATAAAGATCCGGCTGTTCAATCAGAAGAAGTCCGTTGTTGATCGAATTACGGAAAAAGATCCTTGCAAATGATTTGGCGATCACACACTGCACACCCATTGCCTTGATGATCTCCGGTGCCTGTTCTCTTGACGAACCGCAACCAAAGTTCTTTCCTGCTACAATGATATCCCCCTTCTGGATCTGTCCGGCAAGTTCCGGACGAAGAGGAGAAAAGCCATACTGCTTCATATCATCGATTGTCTTGAGTGCAAGGTATTCAGTTGGAATGATGATATCGGTATCAATGTCATCTCCAAGAACCCATACACGTCCTGTAAATTTATCCATCTTATGTCACCTCGTCAAACGTAATTTCGTCTCTTACACATCACTTGCCAGTGCAATTTCTCCGGCAATGGCAGATGCTGTAACGGTTGCAGCCGATCCAAGATATACTTTGGAACTCGGATGTCCTGCACGTCCCTTAAAATTGCGGGTTCCTGTACTGATCAGGACTTCATTTTCACCGATTACGCCCTGGCAGCTTCCCCAGCATACACTACAGTTCGGGTTCATCACGATCGCACCTGCATCCATGAAGATGTCGATCAGTCCTTCTTCCAGAGCCTGTCTGTAAATAGTCTGACTTGCCGGAACAACAAGGAATCTTACTTTTTCAGATACTTCTTTCCTTTGATAACCTGTGCGCCTACACGGAGATCTTCGATACGTCCGTTGTTGCAGGATCCAAGGAATGCCTCATCAATCTTGATACCTCGCACGTCTTTTGCCGGCGCAAGATTGTCTACAAAATCCGGTTTTGCAACAACCGGCTCTACCTTGGATAAGTCAAATGTATATTCTCTTACATAATGCGCATCCGGATCGCTGTGATATACAGCCTTTGGCTCGCTTCCATGCTCTTTTAAATATTCCATTGCCACATCATCAACTTCAAAAATACCGGTCTTAGCTCCGGCTTCTACTGCCATATTGCAAAGTGCGATACGGTCACTGATTGTCAGAGTCTTCGCGCCCTCTCCGGTAAATTCCATCACCTGATAGTTACATCCGTTGGCTCCGACTTCACCGATGATGGTGAGGATCAGATCTCTCGCATATACACCTTCCGGCAGCTTTCCAACCAGGTTGAATTTCACAGTCTCCGGTACCATTACCCAGGAAGTTCCTGTTACCATACCGTAAAGGAAGTCTGTACATCCAACACCGGTTCCGAATGCACCAAGTGCACCGTAAGAACAGGTATGGCTGTCTGCACCAAAGATCAGTCTCCCGGACGAACATAATTTTCCATCATAATCTGATGGCATACACCTTTCCCTTCCCAGAAATCAATGTGGTTTGCCTTTGCAAAATCACGCATCTTCTTCTGGGATGCGGCTGTCTTTGGACAGTCAGACGGTACGTTATGATCTACGATAAATACCAGCTTGTCTGTATCTGCAATATGTGGATTTTTTAATTTATTATTATACATATCAACGGTAAGATGTGTAGTTCCGTCATTACTCATCAGACGATCCAGTTCTACTGTATGGATGTCACCCGGCTTTACGCTTTCCACACCGGCTGCCGCTGCAATGATCTTTTCAGCAATTGTCATTCCCATCGTCTATTCCTCCTCACGGTTCAGAGACGCAATAAGTCCGCCCTGATTCAAAATATTCTGCATATATTCCGGCAGTTTTGTGCAGGAATAAACCTTTCCATTTGCCTCAGCGGTTCCTTCCAGCATATGAAGCTCCATCTGATCTCCGGTCTTTACTTCATCCGGAAGTCTTTACAGACAATAGCAGGAAGTCCGATATTGATAGCATTTCTATAAAAAATTCTTGCAAATGATTTTGCGATAACAGCTTTTACACCTAACGCTTTTAACACACCCGGAGCCTGCTCTCTGGAAGATCCACATCCAAAGTTCTCTCCTCCGACCACGAAATCTCCCGGTTTTACCTTCTGTGCAAAATCCGGATCCAGAGATTCAAATGCGTGGCTCTTCATCTCCTCAAGATTCGGCAGCAACAGATACTGGGATGCAATGATCTGGTCTGTATCCAGATCGTTATGAAATTTAAAAATAGTCCCTTTTTCCATAAAGCATATTCCTTTCTGTATACACATGATTCCTTTATTTTAAGGCTTTTCCGGCATTTCCGCAAGGGAATATTTTAACAGGCTAACGTTGTACTTTATTCAATTCCTATTTTTCATAGGTTCCCTTGCAAATGATTTTTTCTTTTTGCATAAAGATTTTTCCACCTGCAATATAACTGTCAAGCTTCAGGTCATTGTCCCACAAAAGCAGATCTGCATCGGCTCCTTTTTGTATTGTCCCTTTCTTACCCTGCAATCCCAGTGCCTCCGCTACATGTGATGTCTATATGGAAGTGCATCTTCCAGCTTCATATCAAGCTCATGTACCATATACAGAAGTTCTTCCCGCAGCGCATCTACTGAGGAAACACCGATTTCCAACAGGCTTCCGTCTTCTCTGTATTTTGACCAGCTTCCGTGTCCGTCGGAGCTGATGGTAATATGCTCTGTCGGGATTCCCTTTTCTTTTGCTTCTAAAATGCATCCGCCCGGACAAAAGTCTTCACTGATGCCACAGGTGAGATCGATGTATCCACCTTTTCAAGCAACTGATAGCCCTCTTCCAGAAGACCTTTTCTGCGGTTCACATGAGTCGGACGGAAAATCTTGATCGGAATCATACTCTTTTCCAAAGCTTCAAACACCGGCGACAATCCAGCATCTGCATCTCCCATATGCAGCACCACGATTCCAGGTTTTCCGCTTAACATACCTGCCGTTCTGGTCTTGCTTGCAAGTTGGATCAGTTCACTTTCCGTCACATTCGGTGCCCGATGATCTGAAATGGCAAGTTTCACGCCAAGTACTTTTTCAACAAACATAATATCCCGATCTACCTCTCCGGTAATAGTCGGACTTGGATATCCATATGCACCGGTAAGCATATACGCACTTACCCCTTCTTCGCATAAAGCCTGTACTTTTGCGTAAAGATTTTCAACACTCCTTGTAAGTCCGTCCGTTCCAAGAAGTCCTACAACCGTTGTAATTCCGCCTTTTACCAGTTCTGACAGCTGAAGTTCCGGTGTACGGGTATGAAAGCTTCCTTCCCCACCGCCTCCGGTAACATGAACATGCTGATCAATAAACCCCGGTGTAAGAATTCTTTCCTCTGCATCAATAACTTCACATACGATCGGAAAATCCTCGATCTTATCTTCCATACATTCAATTTTTCCCCCACATACTAAAAGATCCTTTTTTCCAACATACTCCGGTGCATAAACTTTTGCATTTTTAATAAGTAACATTTTCTTTTCTCCTCTTTATGACATTCTTTTATTTCATACATTAATTTGTCTGCCTGATGAATTGCCTCTTAATTTTATCTTTCTATATTATCCTGCTTCTTCAGCAATTCCAAAAGCTCTTTTTCAGGAAGCGGCTTGGAAAAATAATAGCCCTGGATCATATCGACTCCCCAGCTGCTGATCTGTTCCATTTCTTCCTGTGTTTCCACTCCTTCGGAAACGATATGATAATTCATTTTATGAAATGTTTCTACAACGCTTTCATAGAAAATTGCCCGTTTCTCATCCCTACAGATATCAAAAAGCAGAGATCTGTCAACCTTGATCACAGAAAACGGAAGCCTCATTACCGTATTCAGATTTGCATATCCGGAACCAAAATCATCCAGACAAAAACCGATGCCAGCGGCCGTAAATTCCTCCGCAACTCTTCTCAGACCTGCATTGTATTCAGTCGCAACCGTTTCCGTGATCTCAAACTGTATCCAGTTATGTGGAATCTTATAAGCATCCATAATCCGGATAAAATGTCTGCTACAGTCATTTCTCATCAGATCCAGAGAAGACAGGTTCACTTTTACATTCAGAAGATGCTCCATCAGATACCGGTTTTCTCCCAAAAATCTGCAGACACGGCTAAACTGTAAATCTGTGATCTGTTCGATCATGTGATTCTTTTCTGCGATCTGAATAAATACATCCGGTGCGATCCAGCCAAGCTCCGGATGCTGAAGGCGACTTAGTGCTTCCAATGTGATAAAGCATTTTTTCCGTGTAGAATAAACCGCTGATAGTAAATTTCAAACAGATCCTCTGTAATCGCCTTATGCAGATACTGCTCCACCCGTTTATTATACAGAAAACCATTCATCGTCTGATGATCATCCTGTATCACCTCTGTCAGACCACTTTTCGCAGATAAAGCTTCCAGATATTCTGCATATTCCAGAATAAGCCCACTGTCTCCAAGTTTCTGCGCATTCATGATCCCGCTTATGATCACAGGCACCGTAATAATTTTATTGTTGACATTCAGCTTACTGTTCCCATCAAACATTCTCTTCAGCTGCGTAAGATAATATTCATATTCTTCAAGTGAACCGGTAAGTATCATAAAACGCTTTCCCGTTGTACGAAATGCTTTTTTCCCGCACATCTCACCAAGTTTTCTTGCTGTCAGCTTTAAGATTGAATTACCGCCCTGTACCCCTGCGATTTTATTAATGTGCCTCAATTGATAAAGATACACCGTAATAATGTGAAATGATTTTTCCGCACTGATCAGCTCATTGCTTTTTCTGACCAGATACAGATGATTGTATAATCCGGTAAGTGTATCGATATTTGCATGAGGATTGTTGATCGTAATAAATAGTGCCAGAATTCCCAGACTCATACCAAACCCTGTTGTAAGAAGCGGATGATATAAAAGCTGGATCACCACTCCCGCACCGGATATCAACAGGATTTCCAGCAGGACCTTCACTTTTCGATAGCCCAGTTTTTTCCGCCATATGACAATAAGGATCAAGGCTGCTGCCATATGACAAAGTGCACTGTAATACATCAGCATATACCATGGACCTTTCATATAGCCTGCCGGTATATCAAAATAAAACAGCTTTTCTGTGAACGGGTTTGTCAGAATCATCCCCATCAGAATGAATGTCGGCACACCTGATAAAAACATCTTTTTTGCCGAAATGATCTTATTATCATGTAATGTCTGAATATAACAGATCACCGTAAACGGCAGCAATGCCTGAAGCAGATAAAAGATCGTTGTTGCAAGCATTGCAGCAATTTCACAATTACTATCTGGAAAAGAAATATAATAATTACTGGCAAGTTCCGCAACCACATCTAAAATACCGATGATGGCAAAGAAAAGGAATACCTGATTATTCAGATCCTCTGCTCTTTTCTGTCCCAGAAAATACCATAAAACCAGCAACAATATAACCATTGCCGCAATAAGAAAATCTATATTATAAGTCATATTTATCCTCCGCCGGTTTTTATTTATTTGAACAAAGCATATCGTCTGCCTGCTGTTCCAGTCACTGAACGAAAGAAGACTACCATTCTTTTTTCTCAGATAACTATACCCGAACTTCAGCCGCACAGGCTGTCTGTTTCCACATTCTTCTTTCATCTCTTCTTTTATAAAATGCTCCCATTCTTCCGGTGTCTTTTGCGGGTTTTTTACGATAATCGCAAACTCACCACCATCAACACGAAAACTTACTGCCTGCTGTTCCAGAACACTTCTTTCTGCACTCTGGATGCTTCTTGCCGTTCGGATAACCGTTTCATCACCCATCTGTCTTCCAGACATATCATTAATCTTCTTCAGTTCTGCAATTTTCACAAACAACAATAATACATTTTCAAGTAAAATCGCACCCTCCTGGATCTCTTCAAGATACATCTCAAATGATTTCCGGTTTTTCATATCTGTCATCCGGTCTTCCAAGGACATTCTCCTATAAACCTCCTGTTCCAGGCAAAACTGAATGTTGTTGGATACTTTACAAAGCAATCCCCAAAATAAAACAGCAATATAAAGAAGAATGCCAAACTGGAAAATAGATTCATACCAGTAAATGGATAATACCCAGTACAGTACCAGTGCGATTACACCGCTTATCCCTAATACACCAAATGCCTTTAGACAGAGATTTACTTCCTTCTCCTGCGTTTTCCGATACTCTTTCCACAAAAGAAGAATCATAGACACAACCCCCGTAAATAATAAAAGATGTGTGATAAATAACATGTCTATAAAAGGAATCCTAAACAGAAAATACAAGAATCCCTGTAAAACAGCATTTGCATAAAGAAGAAAAATCCAGACCTGCGGTATCCATCTTACACTTTCACTCACTGTATTTTGTATAAATAACAGCATGGGAACAGGCATCGTCATAAACGCATAAAAGGATATCAGTGTTCCTGCTGCGTTCTGACTTCCATACATCTGATAAATCCCTGAATCAAAAATGCACCACAAACTGCATAGAATCAAAAACAGTGCTACATTTAAAAATCTCTTTTCTACAATTTGTCTGTGTCTGGTATATAAAAAGACAATTACCGAGACGATACCGAGACCAGTCATTCCCAAAATCATCAGTATCGAAAAAATTGATTCTAGCAGATGCTGCCTAAAAAGAAAACAAAACTCTCCGATCATCGGGCATACACATATAGTCTGGCATTCTTTTTAGTTTCATAGCTGATTGATAACACTTCCTGCCCGATTTTCTCCGGCAAAGAAATATCTGCCATATTTTCCCTTTCATCTGCCTGTTTTTTTCAAATCTGTTATCCTTATATTGGTAGAGAAGCCGGTCTCCTATGCAGACTTCCAGCTGATCCTGTATTCCTCGGATTGACAAGATTTTTCCCTTATCAGCCTCTGATAACATATCATTGTAAAGAATGATCTGCCCATCTTTATCCGCTGTAACAAAACACGGCAATTTGAGCTCCGTCTTTTTCCCATCCTTCAGCTGATACCATCCATTGCTGAAGGTGTACAACTCGCCCCTTTCCGACTCCGTACCCGCTGATACAGTATTCTGACAAAAATAAGCAACAATGTCACAAATGAGCAAAATGCAGAATGCTTTCAATTTTTTCCATTTCTTTCCTTTTTCATTTCCCTCATCTCCTATGCATTCTGCCGGAAGCTTTCTACATAGAAAATGTAATTTCCTATGAAACAAAAAAGTCACCTGCGTTATACAGGTGACTAAAATTTAAGCCGAATAACTTTTTTCACTTACTCTATTAACCTATTCGCATCTTCTTATTGCAACCGGCTGACATAGCGTACTGCCTTAGTCCCTTTGGCTTTGCGTTCACAGTTTTTCAACAGCTTTGCCCTATTAAACATAATTCAAGTATAGCATATTCAAGATGACGAAACAATATTTTAATTATTTATAATAATCTATAGTTTTACACATAATCCATAACAAGAAACATCGGTTTAATTCTCTACGATTTCATCATATTCTTCTTTCTCGACCACTACATCCGAATTCAATGCTTTCAAATCGCTTTTCAAAACCTGTAATGCTTCAGGAATTGTTTTTGCCCGTTCTTCTCTCATGATCTCCTGCATTCTCTGTAGCACAATTGGATGAGCATAATGAGCAGGTATTGGAAATTCCGGATACTTTCTGATATATTCTTCCATCTGCTCAATGACTCCCGAAAGCTGATTTTCAATATATTTTCTGTTATTTTTTGATGTAGGAAGCACATTCGCACCGGCAAAAAGAAAGATTGCCGCAAGACCAAACAATAAAAAATACATTCCAAATCCTGCATGTGTCGTTAATGCATAAATGCCATAAACAAATGCTGCCGCACCCATGATCACAATTGCAAGTGCCACCCACTTATAAGTGGGATTACTTCTGTCATAGGTTCTTTTTTTCTTTGCTGCCAGACTCAGATTCATATATAAATCCGACTGGTTCTTCAAATATTTCTTACAGATTCCTTGCTTCGTCCAGCAGATTCATTTTCATTTCATAATATGCCGGACTCATATCCAGATAATGCTTGTGAGGATTTTCAAACCGTTGTTCCTCCGGCCAAATTTCCGTATCAAGCTGCCTTTTCACATATGCCCTGATTTCTTCCAGAGATTGTACTGGGGCTATACGTCTGCCGTTTTTGACTATCAGCTTTTGCAGTTTCTTTGCAGTACAATTTTCAAAATGTCGGTTCTTCCACGCTTTTCTGGATCGACATAGCGGTACGGATTTGTTAAATCCACTTCTTCCTCCGCACCTGTAATCAGATCAGCAACCGCCTGCCCACAATCGCCAAATATTCGATATACCTGCTTTAACCCGGGATTGGTGATTTTCTCTACGGTTTCCGATACTTTAATCCTCGGAACAAAGGAGCCGTTTTCTTTCACCGCCGAAATCTTATAAACTGCTCCAAACACAGGATCGCTCTTTGCCGTAATCAACCGTTCCCCAACGCCAAAGCTGTCAATCTTCCCGCCCTGATACAAAATAGAAGTAATCGTATATTCATCAAGACTGTTTGACACTACGATTTTACAATCTTCAAGCCCTGCATCGTCCAGCATTTCCGGACTTTTTTAGAGAGGTACGCCAAGTCTCCTGAATCCAGGCGCACTCCTTTCAAACGCCGGTTCATCGGCTCCAGCACCTCTTTTGCAACACGGATCGCATTAGGTACGCCGGAATGAAGCACATCATAGGTATCTACCAGGAGCACTACATTGTCCGGGTAAATCTCCGCATATCGCCGAAACGCCTCATATTCATCTTTAAAATACATGACCCAGCTATGCGCCATTGTCCCGTTCACCGGGATTCTAAATTTCTGACCTGCCATTACAGTGGCCGTACCGGAAGCCCCACCGATATATGCTGCCCTTGCGCCGTAGACTGCCGCATCAATATTATGCGCCCGCCTTGCTCCAAAATCTGAGACAATGCGTCCCTGCGCTGCCCGGACAATCCGGCTGGTCTTGGTGGCAATCAGGGATTGGTGATTGACCTGAGTGAGAATCGCCGTCTCGATCAGCTGTGCATCAATCAGAGATGCAACGACCGTAATGACCGGCTCGTTGGGGTACATAACCGTTCCTTCTGGAAAAGCATAAATATCTCCTGTAAATCGGAACTCTTTCAAATATTGCAGAAATTCTTCTGAAAACAGATTCAGAGAGCGGAAATAATCTATGTCCGCGCTGTCGAAATGCAGATTTTCTGCATATTCAACTACCTGCTCCAGACCGGCAAATACCGCATAGCCGCCCTGGTCGGGATTCTTCCGGTAAAACACATCAAAAACGACCTTCTGCGTTTTCTGCTGGTTAGCGAAGTAGCCATTTGCCATTGTCATCTCATACAGATCCATCATCATGCTGATGTTTCTTTTATCAAACTGCGTCACTATCCTTCCTCCCATCTTTCAAAGTAAACAAAATTTCTCCTTAAAACTGCTTTAAGTTTTCAGAACTTCCAGCAGAATCAGTGCAAGATCTCTGTCCATGCCCATCGCCTTATTCTGAATCTGATGTGGAATGTAAATCTCGCCCTTATTAAAGGTAATATAAAAGGCATTCGGTTCCGTATCTGCCCATGTTCCCGCATGGAAAGCACAGCTTTTCCGGTTTGTTTTTACCGTCACTGACAAAAACCTGTCCTGGTTTATGAAACGGGCAGGCTTCAAAATGGGGAATGCATATTACCTTGCCGGTTCATGGGCAACTTCTGACTTTAATATTGTGATTTTTACATTCTTTTTCATTACATATTCTCCTTAAGCTCATGTAGAAAGAGGGATAAATCTTCACATACCGCTAGACTCTTTCCTTTTAGATGTTCTGGCGAACTCTCTTTCGCAAGATTCACTGTCACCAGAAATGTTTCTGGAAATTTGTCGGCCATCTTCCAAAAGGGAAGTTTAATCACGCTGGGCGTCATATCGCCTACTCCTAATTCCAGCAGGAGCAGCTTTTTATCCTGATTTTTACGGACAAAATTCTCATATCTTCGATATGCGATTTTCCATGCTTCGCCCTGTAAAAATGTACTGTCCTGCACCCACGGAACCATTTTCCAGCCGCAGACAGGACAGCGGGGAATCAGTTCTGACGGAACTTCCAGGCCGTTCATGCTCTTTAACATATCCTCGACCAGTCCGTGATTTTCATACAGTTTGTCATGGCATGGCTGGCTGCACTGAAAATAGCGGAAGTCCCCCTGGAACTGGCAAGTTCTTTCCTCCGGGAAAACCTTTGGAACCTGAATATCACAATTTGTCGTCAAAATAAAATATTCCTTTTCTCTCAAAATCTCCAGAAGGTCAATGTACGGCTGACCCACAGGTGCTTCTTCCATAAATCTTATATAGCGTGAGTAAAAACCCCACTGCTGTTCCGGCTTTGAGTAAACGTAATAGAACCCCTGAAAAAGACTTTGAATTCCATAGGCTTTCTCAAAATCATGGAAGTTTTCTTCAAATACGGTATTATGATGATAATGATTATAGCCAGCCGCGCTGGACAGCCCGGAGCCTGCTCCTACAAGCACTGCATCCGCCTGCCGGAGCAATTCTGTCGTGGTTCTGATGCTCTCTGCTCTCATTTCATTTCCCCACTCAAAATCTTTCTGGTGTCAGTCAATACCTTTGCAATATCTTCCCGGATTGCCATCCCCTTATTTTTTAGTTCATCCGCACAATGGCATCCCGCGGATTGATGGTGATATAGAAGGCGCCCGGCCATGTGTAAGTGAGGTTCCAAAATGGCTCTTGAATGAACATCGGCGTCATACGACCCACACCGAGCTCCAGAAACAAAACCTTTTTATGCATATTCTTTTTCAGGAACGTATTGAGTTTGTTGTGTTCTTCATGGTACTTTTTGCCCTCCAGAAACACCCATGAACGTACCATGGTTCCATTTCCGCGCCGCACTTCGGGCAGCGAGGAATCATATCCGTAGGAACCCGCAGGTCAGGACCAATGGCGTCATTCAGCTTATGTAGTGTTTCCACAGAATCATAAAGCTCGTCATGACACCGACGACTGCACTGGAAATACCGCCAGTCTCCTGAATCGCGCTGATTTTTTCCTCCGAGAATATACGGCTAAACTGTGTATCCTGATTGGTCGTCAGGATATAATAGTTTTTATCTTTCAAAATTTCAGACAGATCATAATAGGGCTGTCCGGTCCTGGCGTCCAGGATCATGCACAGGTTCCGGGCAATGAATGCCCACCGTTCCTCGCTGGTACGGTAGTGATAATAGAACCCATCAAAGGAATTGTGGTAGCCATGTTTTTTTTCAAAATCACCTAAATTCTCTACAAAGTCCTTATCCCGTTCATAGTAGTGCCGGTAGCCTGCGGCAGCTGACATTCCCGAGGCTGCTCCCACAACAATGGCACCAGCCTCTTTGATGTGTTCGGCAAACAGTTTTACCTGTTCTTCATAGCTTTTACTTTTTGTCGTTATCATCTTTAAAATGCTCCTTTTTCTGTATTTTCAGTTTTGATTTATGGCGGACAAAAGATTGCAATTGCCTTTTACATGCACATCACCATTCGCATTAAGTTGCAAGTTCACACTGCACTAACAAAAGACTCTGCCTCTTTTTTCAAAGCAGCAAGCGTTTCGTCCAGATATCCGTTCACTCCAAAAGATTTCTCCTTAATATCTTCCGTAATGTACACTTCTCCGAGATTGATCGTTATATAGGCTGCGTTCGGCTCTTGAGCGTCAACCGCATAAGGGGAGCTTTGATCAGCTGGTTTCTCCATCCGATCCCCAGTTCCAGGATCACAAGGTTTTTCCCTTGATATTTCTTCAGGAAAGTATCCAGACGTTCCTTTTCCGCTGTCGGCTGGATAAAATTGGGCCCGATCATATGAATCTTCATGGGACCTCCGCACTCCGGGCAGCGAGGAACCAGCTCTAATGGGATTTTCCCGTCCTGCTCCTCTGACGCCATCTTCTCCGCAAGATCCAGCACAGGATACAGCTTCTGATGACATCCGGACGCACACTGCATAGTCAACCAGTTCCCTTCTATCTCATAGATTTTCTCTGGATCAAAACCACACATCTCAAAATGGCACTCTCCGTTGGATGTAACCACAAAATAATCTTTCTCTCCTATGATCGCTTTCAGGTCTGACATCACTTTACTCTCTTTATATTCACCGCAGTAATGATTGATCAGCCTGCTCCAAAATCCCCATTTTTCTTCTTCTGCAGGCCACTGTGCGCTCATGCCGTGCAGGATACATGTCAACCCATATTTCTTTTTCAGATCGCCGAATAATTCCCGGAACGCCTGATCATCCGCAAAAAGATGCAGTCCTTCCGTAATGGAAAGTCCATTGCTCGCTCCGATCAGGATGGCATCCGCTCTTTTTATTTTTTCCGCAATTTTTTTCAGATCACTCATACTGTCTACTCCTTCTTTTCACTTCTCATATCGAAATTTTTTGTTCATCTGTATTGCTTCACTGCTTCTTTCAAACTTACAAGCATTTCCTTCAGGTCATCTTCCAGCTAATTTCACAGCATCCCTTAAGACTTTTGCAATATCCCCCACAATCGTCATCCCCTTGTCCTCAATCTGCTGAGGCAGGAAATCATATTTATTATTCACAGCAATATACCGTGCATGAGGAAGGGAAAGTGTCAGGTTCCAGAAAGGTTCCTGAATAAACATCGGTGTCATCCTTCCCACCCCAAGCTCTAAGAACACTATCTTCCTGTCCTTGTTTTTCAAAATATAATCGGATATTTTCTGATATTCTCCCTCATATTTCTTACCCTGAAGAAAATTGCCATATCCCCGCACCCACGGGAACGCCTCACCGCCGCAGTGAGGACATCGTGGAATCATCTCAGATGGCACATAGGTGTCATTTCCCATTGCACGAATCATCTCTTTCACCGGTTCCACGGCATCCCATGTATCATCCGTGCAACACTTCGCGCACTGTAAAAACCGATGGTCTCCCTGGATCTCGCTGACTTTTTCCTTCGGATAAGTTTTATGAACTGGGTATCCTGATTGGTCGTCAAAATGAAGAAATCTTTTTCCGCAAGTAGCCTGTCCAAATCCAGATAAGGCTCCCGTACCGGTGCGTTCTGCGTTGTGTTTAAGAAGGTCGCCACATATCCCCAGTGTTCCTCTCGGGTCGGGAATGGGTATTGCATTCCAGCAAACGCGCCATGAAATCCGTACTTTTCTGCAAACCTTCCAAAATACTTCCGATAGGAAGCATTATCTTCATAGTAAAAATCTCCGCCGCCTGCCGCTGACAGCCCGGACGCACCGCCAACGACGATACAGTCAGCCTCATTTAGCTCCTGCACCAGGCGGCTGATCTGTTCCGAGTACGGCAGCGGCTTTTTCTTCGTGAGTATATATGGCGTCTTTCCGGACGCATACATTCCATAATATTTTGAAAAATTCGTCTGTGTCTGCATTACAAGTTCTTCATAAAACGTCATTTCCTGTCTTCCTTTCGTATTTACTGTAAATTTTATTTTAACACCAATTCTTACTCTATCATGGGGTTGCCTTTCTGTCAATATGTTGTTATAATTAAATTAACATCTAGGAGGGATTATTTATGAAATATTCAACAAAACTCAGTGATGCGGTTCACATCCTTGCATTTATCGTACTGAACCCCAATGGTTCCCTGACCAGTGACAGTATTGCGGAAAGCGTACACACAATCCCGGCTGTGTGCGCCAGCTTATGTCCAGTCTGCGCCGAGCCGGTCTCATCTCCAGTGTCAAAGGTCATCCAAAACCATCTCTTACCAAAGAGCTTTCGACGATTACATTGTTGGATATCTACAGAGCGGTAGAAGGAGAAAAGCCTCTGCTTCATCTGGATACTCATACTAATCCGGAATGCGGTGTTGGCATCTATATTCAGTTGTCTCTTCAGGATTTTTTTTGATCCAAATCCAGGAAAAAGCAGAAGAAGAAATGAAGTCTATCACTCTACAGGACATCCTTGACCGATATCAGAAAAAAACCGTCCATCTGAGCAAAATTTCTTTCTGATCGGGGATTGAATATATGATGTGCCAGAACTGCATACAGCATATAAGCTGACAAAATACCGAAGTGCCAAATCCCAAACTGGAAGAAGTGCTCCAATTACTGGAAAAATTGATTATTTAAGAAGATTAGGGTGCCAAAAGGTTTAATACTTACGCAGATAATCAGTTTATGAAAGATTATCTCAATAGGAACAAACAATTTTCTGACGGTTCCTTTATTGTTGCTGATGGGACATACAGTGGAGAAAAGAACTCACATTTAGCATCTGAGCATAACCTAAGGCTTGTTACAACTAATTTTACAGGACGTAAGCCACATGCGAATGTGAAAACTGTCCATACAAAAAACGCTGTAATCCACGATTTTTGAAAACACGGGTACGAAAAGAATTATCCTGGAAATCTGTTGGAAGAGCAGAACAATTGCAATACATGAAAACAGAAAATTTCTCTGAGTATGCAGGGTTTAGAAATGGAGTTGAGGCAATTCCCGCTCTTCTTCGTCAAAGATATCATGTGGACAAGATACCTGTGAACGGAAAAAAAACGCACTCGATTATTCTTCGGATTTAAAATAGCAGCATTAGATTTTCAAAAGCTATTAGATTATACCAATAGCTTAGATTTGTATGCTCCCCATAAACGATAGGTTCAAAATCATATTTTTTACCAGTTCGTGTTAAATTTTTAAGGTACAAACAAAATCAAATATTAAAATGGTGCTTTTGACATTCTAATCCTATAAAGCAAAAAAGCACAAAAACTAACGTTTTTCGTGCTCTTTGAGAGGCGCCAACCAGATTTGAACTGGTGATAGAGGTGTTGCAGACCCCGGAAAAAACCTCGGAACCCTCTAAAACTCTAAGGTTTCCAAACTGTCCACCTTATATCCACCCTAATTT
>ENA-OQLB01000221-OQLB01000221.1-human-gut-metagenome-genome-assembly--contig:-NODE-221-length-34026-cov-20.693029_pt1 | contig 34026 bp, 37 predicted proteins | sample MGYA00242656_ERZ504813 | MGnify/ENA primary metagenome ERZ504813 (study PRJEB26092, sample SAMD00036388) | human gut metagenome | host: Homo sapiens | study: EMG produced TPA metagenomics assembly of... | reverse complement strand
CCCTCGTTCCTGCGCTCCGACCGGCCCCGGAGGATGCTGGTCGACCGCACTGTGCTGAGCTGGTTCGACGAGTCCGGCGAACACCATGAGACCAAGCTGGCCGACCCGCGCGAACTGCTGGGCGCAACCGCCGACAGCGAGGACGTGCCGGCCGAGGAGAAGGCCCGCCGCGAGCGTGCGCGCGAAGGCGGCACCGGCATCGTCGGATACTCCGCAGATGACGACGGCAATCGCATCGTGTTCACCATCAACGGCCGCCTGTTCCTGACCGACATCGATTGGAATGACGAGACCGGCGCACCCGAGCCGCACACCCGTGAACTGGCCGGCGAATGGCTCGATGAGGACCCGGCGATGTACACGCCGGTGCTGAACCCGCGCATCGCCCCGGATGGCGAACATGTGCTGTACACCACGGGCAGCTACCTGATGCTGGTCGATATCGGCGGCGAGCTAGGTGACCGCATCACCGCGGTCTACGGCGTGAGCGTGGAGGATGAGGACGGCAATCCGGCCGAAAACACGTGGAAAATCGGTCTGGCCGAGTTCGTGGCCGGCGAAGAAATGGACCGGTACGACGGTTTCTGGTGGGCCCCGGATTCGCAGCATGTGCTGTTCGAGTCTTTCGACACCGCCGACGAGCCGACCTGGTACATCAGCGATCCGGCCGACCCCGAGAAGCCGGACGCCGGCCGCCGCTACCCGCGCGCGCTGACCCGCAACGCCGACGTGTACCTGACCGTGATCACGCTGGCGTTCGATGAGAACGACCGGTACGCGGGCATCACCGGCAACGCCGATGTGGATTGGGATGCGAGGCGTACGAGTATGTGGCCGCCGTGAACTGGCGTCGCGGCCACGATCCGCTGGTGCTGGTGCAGAACCGCCGCCAGACCCGCGATCAGGTGCTTGAGGTGGCGGTCGAGGCGGATGGGGCCGCGCTGGGTGCCACGCGCGTGCTTGAGGAGCACGCGAACGAGCAGTGGATCGACCTGGTTCACGGCACGCCCGCCTACACGCCGGATGGTCGTCTGGTGTGCTCGCTCAACGATATGGCCACGGACACCAACCGTCTGACAATGGACGGCCGCCCGTTCACGCCGGCTGGCTGGAACGTGCGCACGGTGCTCGCCGTGACCGACGAGGATGTGCTGGCCGTGGTGCAGCGCGCGCCCGAAATCGCGCCTGAGGTGCCGGACGCCTGGACCGGCTCGGGTGCCGTTTCGGATGCCGAGTCTCTGTTCGGCGGCCACGACGCCCGCAGTTTCGACGTGGTGAGTATCGATTACAACGGCACGATCACGCCGGTCACGACCGATCCCGGCCAGTGGACCGCCTCGCGCGGCGAGCGCGGCATCGTGGTCTCCGGCCGCGATATGCGTTCCGCCCGCGCCCAGATGCGGCATATTCTGGGAGAACAGAGCGCCACTATCTCGTCCACGGCGGCGGAACCCGGCTTTGCACCGAACGTCACGTTTACGCGACTGGGCGAGCACCAGCTGTACACGGCGATCATCGCGCCGAGCCCGTCCAGCCCGTACGCGCACTCCGACAAACTGCCGGTGCTGATGAAGCCTTACGGCGGCCCCGGGTTCCAGCAGGTCGTCGCCTCGCAGTCCTTCTACTGGGAGGGCCAGTGGTGGGCCGACCAGGGCTTCCTGGTGGTCACGGCGGACGGCCGTGGCACCACCGGCCGCGGCCCGGCATGGGACCGCGAGATCTTCGGGGATATGAAGGACGTAACGCTGGCCGACCAGATTGAAGCCGTCAACGCCCTGCCCGAGGCCGTCGCCCGGTTGAACGCCGATGCGGAAGCACCTGCGGCACAGCTTGCTGCGAGCGATCAGGCAGACGCGAGAACCGCTCACCGGTGCTTCGCGCCACCTCCCGCCAGCGGGAGGCGATTCCCATGCCGGACCTCGACAAGGTGTGCATGATCGGCTGGTCCTACGGCGGCTTCCTGTCCGCACTGGCCGTGCTGGACGCGCCAGACGTGTTCAAGGCGCATGCGCCGGCGCCCCGCCGACCGACTGGACGCTGTACGACACGCACTACACCGAGCGCTATCTGGGTCTCGACCCGGATGTGTACCGCCGCAACGGCATCGTGCAGGATGCGCCGGGACTCGTCCGCCCGCTTATGCTGATCCACGCTTCGCCGACGATAACGTCACCATCGCCCACAGCCTGCGCCTCTCGCAGGCCCTGATGGCGGCGGGTCGCCCGCACACCTTCCTGCCGTTGACGGGCATCACCCACATGACCAACGACGAGACCGTGGCCGAAAACCTGCTCACCCTCCAGCGCGACTTCCTGCGCGACGCGCTGGCCTGACAAATCGATAACACGCGCATCCCACCCGAGGTGCTCCACCGGTAAAGCACCTCGGGTGGTGCGCCGCACCCATTTCCGCCCTGAATTTTTGGATATTTTGCACTCATCGTCACGTGAAAGACCGGTTTTTTGTCTCATATTCCCATCACCGCGTAGGATGGGTGAAGATTAGAAAGGGAGGACTATGAGCGTTCTCGACCGTTTTGAAAAAAGCGTGGAGGGTGCAGTCAACGGAGTATTCGCCAAGTTTGGCTCCAAAGACCTGCAGCCTGTCGATCTTTCCAGCGCCTTGGAGCGCGAGATTGACGCCGAGGCCATGCCCGTGGGCCGTGACCGCACGGTGGCCCCGAATGAATACCGTTTCAAGCTCAGTACTCCTGACTTCGACCGTATCGAGGCATGGGGTAGCGAGACCCTGGCCAACGAACTGGCCGATAACCTCACCGAGTACGCGAAGAGCCAGCATTACGCCTTCGTGGGCCCGGTGATCGTGATCTTCGAGGAAGACCTTGACCTGTCCAAGGGCAACTTCAACCTCACCTCCGAATCCGTGCAGGGCAATGCCGTGCCGGTCACCACCGATGCGCAGACCGAGGATAGCCCGGTGCTCGAGGTGAACGGCAACCAGTACCTGCTCACCAAAGACAAGACGGTAATCGGCCGCGGTTCCGGTTGCGATATCGTCATCGACGATCCGGGCATCTCCCGCAAGCACCTGGAAATCGACATCACGGATAACGGCGTGATCGCCCGCGACCTGGGTTCGACCAACGGCACGTACGTGGAGGGCCACCAAGTGCCCGCCGCCACGCTGCTCGACGGCAACACCATCACCATCGGCCGTACCCGCATCCTGTACTGGGCCTCCGCCCAAGCCCAGGAGTAGTCGAGCACACGCCCGAAAGTCGTCCACTTATGACCGAACTGACATTCGCCCTGCTCAAGTATGGATTCCTGATCCTGCTGTGGATATTCATCTGGCTGGCCGTACGTTCGCTGCGCAAGGACATCGAGACGTTCAGTCCGCGACCTTCGCGCGCGCGTCGTCGCCGTGAGCGTGAAGTGCATAAGGCCAAGGCCGAAACGCCGCAGGCAGCTGCGCCGCGCCCGCATCGCCAGCCCAGCGCTTCCGCGTCGTCCGCCGCCTCGGCGCAGCCTACCCTGTTGGTCATCATCGATGGTCCGCTTGCCGGCAGCTCCGTGCCGCTGGCCGAAGCCGACATCACGCTTGGCCGCGCCGCCTCGAACACCGTGGTGCTCGATGACGAATTCGTGTCTTCCCACCATGCCCGTGTCTACCGTGACACGCGCTCCGGGCAGTGGGCCATTGAAGACCTGAACTCCACCAATGGCACCGTGGTCAACCAGCAGCGCATCAGCCGCCCCACCATCCTGCCCGCTCGTATTCCTGTGCGCATCGGCGCCACCACCTTCGAACTGAGGTAGCCGCATGCCAAAATCCGCCGCTTCACAACCGCTGTTCCTGTATTCCACCACGGTGTCCGATGTGGGCACCGTGCGCGCGAACAATCAGGATTCCTCCTTCGCCGGCGAGCATCTCATCGCCATGTGCGACGGCATGGGCGGTCACGCCGGCGGCGATACGGCATCCTCCATCGCCATCCGGTCACTGGCCCACATCGAGCAGGACGACACCGGTGGCAACGTCGAGACGATCTCCCGCATGATGGAGACCTCCGTTATGGCCGCGCATGACGCCATCGTCGGCAAGGCCAAGCGCGAACGCAAGCTTGCCGGCATGGGCACCACCGTTACCGCAGTGGCATTGGTGGCCGGCTACTGGGTCATCGCCCATATCGGCGATTCGCGCGCCTACCTGCTGCGCGACGGACACCTGAGCCGCATCACGTGCGACCACAGCTACGTGCAGCACCTCATCAACACCGGTCGTATCACCCCGTCCGAAGCCAAGAACCACCCGCAGCGCAACGTCGTGATGCGCGTGCTTGGCGACTTTGACATTGACCCGCGCCCGGATATTTCGATTCGCCGAGCCTACCCCGCCGACCGTTGGCTGCTGTGCTCGGACGGTCTGTGCGGTGTGCTGGAAGATTCCACCATCGAAGAGACGATGACCACGCTGTCCGATCAGGGCGAATGCGCGCAGCGTCTGGTGCAGATGGCACTGCGGGCGGGCAGCACCGATAATGTCACGGCCGTTATTGCGGATGCCACGTTGGCGTTGGATGCCGATGCGTTCGATCTGCCGCACCAAACGCCGTTGGTCGGCGGTGCCGCCAGCCGTAATCTTGAGCCGATTGCGACATCGTCAACGAGCCGGTGGCTACCGCGCCCGCACTGCGAGGATGATTCCCCCGCCCAGCGCGCCGCAGCATTGATTCAGCCCGCCAGCGCGCACGAGGCGGAGACCGCGCAAACCACGGCCAAACCGTCGTCCACACGCGTGGTGCAGCCGTCCACCGTCCGCGAGGAGACCGGTGAACGAGCCAATCCCGATACCGGTGAGATTCCGGTGGTGCAAAAGCCGGATGGGCGCCTGTCCGCCGACCCCAACGACCCGGATGTGGCCAAAGCCATCCGCGATGAGCAGGTCGAGCAGAAGAAGGCCACGCGCACCAAGAAGCGCCGCAATAAGCTTGCGGTGATTATTACCTGCATTCTTGCCGTGCTGGCATTGGCCGGCGCTGGCTGGGGCGCGTACACGTGGAGCCAGACGCACTACTACGTGGGAGATAGCAACGGCACCGTGGCCATTTATCGTGGCGTGCCGACCAATCTCTTTGGACTTGAGCTTTCGCACGAAGTGCAGACCACCAATATCGCCACCGCGGACCTGCCTCAGACATGGCGTGACCAGCTGAGCCAAGGCATCACAGTCGGTTCGTTGGACGAAGCGCAGTCGCATGTGGGTATTATCCGCACCGAAATGCGCAAACTGGCCAAGCAGCAGGAAGCCGACGCCGCCAAGAAGGCCGAGGCGTCCAATTCCCCGGACAGTTCCAAAGACAGCTCCCAGAGCGATTCCAAGGACAGCACCGAGGATTCGTCCAGCCAGTCCGGCTCCTCGTCAGACAAGTCCGGTTCGTCAAGCTCATCCGATTCCTCGGATAAATCCGGTATCGGAGCGGCCGACAACGCGGCCACGGGAGATTCTCAATGATCGTTACCCGTCTACGTCAGATTTCTTTGTTGCTGATTGCCATGGCAATCAGTGCGTTGGCGTTCATCCAGATGTTCCAGCGCACCGCCGGCGAATTCCCTATGCAATACGCCGGCATGCTGGCATTGGCCGTAGTGCTGTTTCTGGTGCTGTGGGGGCTGATTGTGCGCTTCCAGCCGTACGCCAGCCAGTCGATTCTGCCTTGCGTGCTACTGCTGACCGCCACCGGCGTGACCATGATCGCTCGCATTGACCAGAGCGAAGGTTGGGCGGTTGCCCAACGTCAGCTGATCTGGCTGTGCATCGCCATCGTGCTTTCCGCGCTGCTCATCATCTTCCTGAAGGACTACCGCGTGCTGCGGCGCTTCTCCTACGTGTCGATGGTGGTGGGCTTGGTGCTGCTGCTCGCCCCGATGCTGCCGTTTGTCGGCCAGGAAGTGAACGGCGCGCGCATTTGGATCAGGATTCCGGGACTGGGCCAGTTCCAGCCGGGCGAGTTCGCCAAGCTGTTCCTTGCGTTCTTCTTCGCCGCCTACCTGTTCGACCATCGCGACCAGCTGGCCGTGGGCGGTAAGAAGATGCTCGGTCTGCAGCTGCCGCGTATCAAGGATCTCGGCCCGATCATCGTGGTGTGGATCGCCTCGATGGGCGTGCTCATCATGCAGCATGATCTGGGCACCTCGCTTATGTTCTTCGCCATGTTCGTGGCCATGCTGTACACGGCCACCGGCCGTAAAAGCTGGATCATCATCGGTCTGATCGCGTTCGCCGCGGGTGCCGTGCTGGCCGCAGGCATGTTCAGCCACGTGGGTCAGCGAGTCGATGCCTGGCTGCACCCGTTCAGCAACGAGCAATACAACAAGACCCCCGGCGGCTCCTGGCAGCTGGTCACCGGCATTTTCGGCCTGGCATCAGGCGGCATGCTCGGCACCGGTCTCGGCCAAGGCCATCCTTCGCTCGTTACGTTTGCGAACTCCGATTTCATCTACGCCTCTCTGGGCGAGGAACTCGGTCTGATGGGCGTCCTGGCCATTTTGATGCTCTACCTGCTCATCATTGCCTCCGGCTTTATCACCGCCATGAAAATCAAGGATGGCTTCGGCAAGCTGCTCGCTTCCGGACTGGTGTTCACCATGGCCTTCCAGGTGTTCACCGTGGTCGGCGGCATCACGCTGGTGATTCCTCTGACCGGTCTGACCCTGCCCTATATGGCGGCCGGTGCTCCAGTCTGATCGCCAACTATATTCTCGCGACCCTGCTCATCATCATCTCGAATTCGGCCAATGCGCCCGAGCCGGAGCTGACCTCGGATACGTTCCAGTACGAGCTTTGGCCGTGCTGCGCAACAAGGAACTTGAGGCCCGGGCCCGCGCCACTGAGCCGATCGTTCAGCCTCGCAGCGCGTCGGCTACGGCGTCGCAGTCCGAGTCGGAATCGTTTGACGACCCCATTGTGGACATCACCAAGCACGCGCCAGACACACTTGAGGCACCCGAAGTGCCCGCAATTGTGACCTCTGCGGGCTCTGCTGCGGCCCCCATCGCCGAGCCCATTGTGGATGCCACCACTCCGGCGTATGCCGGCGCCGATGAACCGTACACGCCTACCGGTACGATTCCCCCGCTTCCTCCCGTTAACGGAGGCACTCGCGTATGAACAAATATCTTCGTCAGCTTTTCACCGCCGTGGTAGCGCTGTTCGTGATTCTCGGCCTGTCGTCCACCATCATCATGGCGGTACGGGCCAACGCGCTGAACAACGATCCGCGCAACGCCCGTTCGCTGTACCACCAGCTCGGCGCCTACCGCGGTGCCATTCTGGCCTCGGACGGCACGGTCATGGCCAAATCCGAACCGGTCAACGACGCGTTCAAATACCTGCGCACCTATTCCAACGGTCCTCTGTATGCTCCGGTCACCGGCTTCTTCTCCATCAACCAGACCGCCGATCGCGGCCTGGAAGCCTCCCGCAGCATGCTGCTCAACGGTGAGGCCGATTCATTGATCTGGCAGCGGGCCAAGGCCATGCTCACCGGCACTACGAATCAGGCGCGTCCATCGAAACCTCCATCGACCCCAAGCTGCAGCAGGTTGCCTACGATCAGCTCGGTACGCGCGATGGTGCGGCGGTGGCCATCGAAGTCAACACCGGTCGTATCCTCGCCATGGTGAGCACGCCCAGTTATGATCCGAACAAACTGGCGACCCATGACACCAAAGCCGCGTCTCAGGCCTACAACGAACTTTCTGCGGGCCAAAATAGCCTCTAATCAACCGCGCCACCTCGCAGCTGTACCCACCAGGGTCCACGTTCAAGACCATCGTCGCCTCGGCTGCGCTGGAAACCGGCGATTATCAGACGGACACGAAGATTCCTGCGGGCGCCAGCTATACCTTGCCGGGAACCGCCACACAGTTGCCGAACGCCGAGGCACAGGCCGATGGCGTCAACGGGCAGATCTCCCTGCAAGAGGCCGTCGCATGGTCGTCCAATACCGCGTTCGCCCAGCTTGGCGTGAAACTCGGCGCGAGCAAGGTTTCGGACATGGCCACCAAGCTTGGTTTCGGCAGCACCATCACCATTGACGGCACCGAATCCACGGGCACCCCGATGACGGCCACCGCGTCCACATTCCCCTCTGATCCGACCGACGACAAGCTTGCGCTGGCGTCCATCGGCCAAGGCGACACCACGGCCACGCCATCGCAGATGGCGATGGTCGCGCAGGCAATCGCCAACAACGGCAAACTGATGCAGCCCACGCTGGTCGATCGTGTGCGCGCCGCCGATCTCACCGTGCTTTCGCAGACCAAGCCGCAGACCATGGCCAACGCATTCAGCGAGGATTCCGCAGACAAGCTCACCACGATGATGGAAAGCGTGGTGACCGAGGCCAATCCGCAGCTGGCCATCGACGGCATCAAGGTGGCGGCCAAAACCGGTACCGCACAAATCGGTACCGACAACTCTGCCATCGACGGCTGGGGGATCGGTTTCGCGCCGGCGGACGATCCGCAAATCGCCGTCGCGGTGTTGGTGCATAACACAGATGTGTACGGTTCGCTCGCCGCTGGCCCGATCATGCGCGCGATGATGCAGGAGGCTTTGCAGCAGTGAAACTTATCGAAGGACAGCTTATTCACCGCCGATATCGTCTTGATTCGCGTCTTGCGCAAGGCGGTATGGGCGAGGTCTGGAAAGGCTACGATATTCAGCTCGGCCGTGAAGTGGCCATCAAGCGCTGCGCTCGGACGTGACCAACGCCGAGGCCAAGCTACGCCGCCTGCGTGCCGAAGCCCATAATTCCGCCAATCTGGCGCATCCGAATATCGCTGCGTTGTTCGAATACTACGAGCATGACGCATCGGCTTTCTGATTATGGAATACGTCCCCTCGAAATCGTTGGCGGACCTGTTCCACAGCAAGGGCGCGATGGATCCCATCGAACTGCTGCCCATCCTGATTCAGACCGCGCGAGCCTGTTCGTGGCCCACTCGCACGGCGTGATTCATCGTGACGTCAAGCCGGCCAACATCATGGTTTCCGACACCGGCGAAGTGAAAATCACCGATTTCGGTGTGAGCTACTCCACGGGTCAGGGCCAGATCACCCAGGACGGCATGGTGGTCGGGCACCGCACAATACATCTCCCCCGAGCAGGCGCAGGGCCAGCAGGCCACGCCGCAATCGGACATCTATTCACTGGGCGTAGTGGCGTACGAGGGCCTTGCCGGGCATCGTCCGTTCACCGGCACCACTCCGGTCGATATCGCCGCAGCGCACGTGAACAATCCCGTGCCTCCGCTGCCGGACTCGGTGGACGTCCAGTTACGCGAATTTGTCATGTCAATGCTGGCCAAGGACCCGTTGGATCGCCCGAAAGACGCGCTGGTGGTGTCCCGTACGCTGGCACGCATCGAACGCCGTCTGCTGGATCAGCAGACCGAAATGGCCGACACCGCCATGGCCACGTCCGGCAATCGACTGCCGCGCCGAGTGACCAGCACGCCACGCATTGTTTTGGAGGCCCCGGCCTCAAGATTGGGAGGGAATAAGCAATGAGCACCAGTATGCCCACCGCATTGGCCGGCGGACGCTACCAGCTTGGCCAGCTCATCGGTCGTGGCGGCATGGCCGAGGTCCACGTGGCTCTTGACACCCGTCTGGGCCGTACCGTGGCCGTGAAAATCATGCGCGCCGATCTGGCCAACGACGACATCTTCCTGGCCCGTTTCCGCCGCGAAGCACACGCCGTGGCCCAGATGAACAACCCGAACATCGTGAACATCTACGATTCGGGAGAAGAACTGGTTTCTTCCGAAAGCGGCGATGCCGAGCGTCTGCCATACATCGTCATGGAATACGTCAAGGGCCAGACCCTGCGCGACATCATCAAGGTCAACGGCGCACTCAGCCAGCGCGACTGCGAACAGGTGATGTTGGGCGTGCTTAACGCGCTCGACTATTCGCATCGCATGGGCATTATCCACCGCGATATCAAGCCCGGCAACATCATGATTTCCGAGCAGGGCGTGGTCAAGGTCATGGACTTCGGCATCGCCCGCGCTCTGGACGATTCCGCAGCCACCATGACCCAGTCGCAGGGCGTGGTGGGCACCGCACAGTACCTTTCTCCCGAGCAGGCGCGCGGCGAGACCGTCGACATGCGTTCCGACCTGTATTCCGCCGGCTGCGTGCTCTACGAGATGCTCACCGGCCGCCCGCCGTTTACCGGCGATTCCGCCGTGGCCATCGCCTACCAGCATGTTTCCGAAGTCGCCACGCCGCCATCCGCCGTGGTGCCGGGGCTGCCGAAGATGTGGGATTCGATCTGCGCCAAGGCCATGGCCAAGGACCGCCAGAATCGCTATGCCACGGCCTCCGAATTCAAGACCGACATCCTGACCTACATGAACGGCGGCGTGCCGGTGGCGGCCGCGTTCAACCCGTTGACGGACCTGTCGAATATGAAGGCCCGCAAGGAAGCCGAACGTGATTTGCCCACCACGCCGGTGGAACCGCATCAGCAACCCACCCAAGCATTCAACCCGGTGACCGGTCAGTTCGAGCAGATTCCACCGGCCAATGGTGCCAACTCAGCGGCGTTGCAGTCCCGTGCGCAGCAGCGTGCGGCGGCGGCCAAGGCCAAGAAGCGCAAGAAGATCATCATCGGTTCGGTGATCGCAGCGATTGTTGCAGTGCTTGTCATTGTGGGCATCGTGTTCGCCATGAACGGCTCCGGCAACAAGTCCTCGGAAGACACCGTCACCATCCCTGAGGTGTGCAACGCTTCCACATCCAAGGACAGCATCGAGCTCAAACTCAAGGCATCGGGTTTGAAGATGACCGAAAAGCAAGACACCGACTCCACCGAGCCGGAAGGCACCTGCACCAAGATGAGCCCGGACGCCGGCTCCAAGGTGGCCAAGGATCTGCCGTGAAGGTGTGGTTCTCCGCAGGCCCGCAGTCCACTCAGGTTCCGGATGTCAAGGAACGCAGCCAGGAAGAGGCGCGCAGCATTCTGGAAAGCGCCGGGTTCAAGGTGAACGCCGCCGTCAAAACCGAAGACAGCGCCGACATTGCCAAGGATATGGTGACGAAAACCGATCCTGCCGCCGGTCAGTCGGTTCCCAAGGGCACCACCATCACCATATATGTTTCTTCCGGCATGACCACCGTACCGAGCAATTTGGTCGGTCAGTCGAAGGACAGCGTGCTACAGCAGTATGAGGCAAGTTCAGCTTCACTGTGGAGCAGGAGAGCTCCGATACGGTGGAGGCCGGTCTGATTACCCGTGTAAGCCTGATTCGGGCTCTTCCATCGCACAGGGCGGGTTCATCACCATTTGGGTGTCCACGGGCAAGGAGAAGGTCGCTGTGCCGAATATCACCGCTGGCACTGACTACGTCACCGCCGAACTCATGCTCAAGGCCGTGGGCCTCAAGGCTCAGGCCAATGGTCCAACCGGCAGCACCGCTGTGGTAGTCAGCATCAATCCTGGCGCTGGCAGCCAGGTAGATGCGGGATCGACCGTCACCATTACCACGAAGGCCGGCAGCACTGGCGGCGGTACCGGTACCGGAGACGGTGGCAACGGTACTGGCAACGGGGGCGGAACCGGTGAGTGAACCGGTGAGTAGCAAGTAAGCGCCGGGCGTGTATGTGTTGCGCATATGCAACGCAAATAGCGCAACACATACACGCAACACAAAGGGGAAGGGCTTCTGCACCCCTCCCCTTTGCTGTATAAAGAGCTATCCCAGCGCAACAATCCCGGGAAGCGTCGCAAAACCAGTACGCAAGCCTCGTTCTAGCGACACATTCCGGGGAGAGTATCGCCGCGCGGAAAAGCTACTTCGTAACTTTGGGCTGGAGGCCGGCGGACTTGGCCACGGCGTTGTCTTGGCCGCAGACCTTAAGCCAGTTGGCCAGCAGACGGTAGCCGTCCTGGGTCATCACGGATTCGGGATGGAATTGCACGGCGTACATCGCTTGCCCTTGACACGCACGCCCTGAATAATGTGGTCGCCTTGCGTCCACGCGGTAACCACCAGCGTATCCGGCACCGAATCGGGCTCGACGGCCAACGAATGGTAGCGGGTGGCGGTCATGGGGTTGGCCACGCCCTCGAAAATCTCGTCATCGATATGTTCCACCAAGCTGGTCTTGCCATGCATGATGGTGGGCGCATGGTCCACAGTGCAGCCGTACACCTCAGCGAGCGCCTGCAAGCCCAGGCACACACCAAACATCGGCACGCCGCTGGCCGCGCACAGGCGAATCATATCCTCACTGGCACCGGATTCGGCCGGAGCACCAGGGCCGGGAGAAATCAGCACGCCATCGTAACCGTCCAGTACACCCGGCGCGGCTGGGTCGATAGCGTCGTTACGCACCACATCAACAGTGGCGCCAAGGGTTTGCAGATAGCCTACGATCGTGTAGACGAAGGAATCGTAGTTATCCACCACCAAAATATGCGCGGAATCGGTCATAGGGCTCTCCTTGAGGGACGTGTACTGCAAGCCATAGTACTAGGATGCCGTCAGCTCGCTGCCACGAAGTTCGACATCTGCTGTAGGAATGGGATATTGGCGGCGGCCCAAGGGAATCCCCACTGGAACAGCGCCGCGGCGGCTGCGAACAGCAGCAGAGCCAGCAGCAACCATCGAATCGGTGCCACGCCGGGCTGCAGACGCAACAGTCCGCCATAGATGCTGGCATCCGGACGGCGACGCTCACCCGCGCGAATCTCGCGCAGCACCGGCCAGCGCCATGCCACCGCAGCGGCAATGAACAGAACCAGCCACACTACCAGCGCGCCGAATACCACCTTGTCCAGCGAGCCAATGCGGGAAGCGATCGAGGGGGTTTCGGTGGTGGAGAACATCACTGCACCGGACGAATCAGTAGTAGCCAGCTCTTTGGGCACACCGTCGGACACTTTGGCCCAGTACGCCAACTCACCATAGCTGATCCATCGATGGGTGGGGGTGGAGTATTTCGGCTCACAGGTGGTCAGTGTGATCATGCGTTTGGTGGGATTGGCAGTGGAGTCTTCCGGATTGGGGGCGATCACATGCACGTCCGTGGGCAGCACAATCTCGTACCGGGTGTAGTGGTAGACGTACCAGTAATCCTTGGTACGAACGATGATGGGATCGCCTTCCTGCAACTTGTCCACATCGCCCAACGGCTGCCCGTAGCCGTTGCGGTGGCCGGCGACGGCGAAGTTGCCGACCTGCCCCGGCATCTGGGTGGTGTCGTAATGGCCCAGACCGTGGCGATTGAGCTGCTCGAGCGTGGTGCCTTCCACGATGTTGCGGTGCCATTGGGAGCCGAAGCGCGGAATGTAGATCTGCGCAATCAAGTCGCCATATTTCGCGTCTTTCGGCTGTACCGGCGCATCGCCCTCCTGGGCTTTGGCGATGGTGACCGTTCCCCCGTTGTTGCTGGGGTCGCTCCAGTCGACGGACTGGGTGGTTTCGTTCTGGCTCGCTCCGCCTCGACACCGGTCCACCACATCTGCCAGACGATGTACAGGGCGCAAATCACGCAGCGGTAATCAGCAGTTCGGCGCAGATGCCGAGTGCCTGCCAGACCGGGCTCCGCTGGGGCGAAGACGCGCCGCGTACTGCGGCACGACGGGACCTTGCCCTACTGGCGTTGGCCGGGTCTGCCGCCATTCGTGCGGCATCGTCCTCGGGGAAGGGCTGTACGTCCGACACGGACGCGAGATCAATGGGCGCCGGTACGCCGCTGTTGTGCCTGCCGTGTCTCATTGCTGAGTCTGCTCCTCATCTGTGGTCTTTGACGTATCGACCGTGGCATATTTCAACTGCTGCAGCAAGGCGGCGGTAGCGGGGAACTGAAGGTCCTCGGCATTCTCCACCTTGTAGCCAATGCCAAACGCGGTCACATATTGCTTAAGAATGGTAATGGCTTCGGAGTCGTTCAACGCTGCGCGAAGTCTTTGAGAGTCACCAATCGCGGAAATGGTGAACGGCGGCGAGTATTTCTTACCGTGCAACGACAGCACGTTGCCGGAACAGATGACCGCCGAATTGAACAGCACCCGCTGATCCATAATCATCAGCGCATCGGCACCGCCGGCCCACAAGGCATTCACCACCGATTCGACGTCCTGCTGGTGGATCACGTAATCGTTGATATTGGCGGTCGTGCCGTTGTTGTTGACTGCGTTCTCCCACAACGGAGAATCATCCAGCGTTACCGTTACGCCGCTGCCGCTGAGCGCGGGCAGCATCAGGCTGGAATCCACATTGCTGGAGTCCTTGCCTTGGTTCTGTGTGCTGTCGGTGCCATCGGCCTTGAGCGCGTCCGTAAGATTGGCGACCTGTTCGGTCAGATCGCTGACGTCCTGCTGCAGCTGGTTGACCTCGTCCACGCCTTGCTCCACCAGATCAGCCGTATCGTTGGTGACGGCAACCGTACGATTGACCCTCACGTTGGTGCTCAGCAGAAAACCGGTCAAGGCAATGACGACGAATACCGCGACACCACCCCATAGGGAGTGCCGTGCACCGTGCTTACCTACATGTCTGGCCATGAATTTCCTGTCTTCTTGCCGACTCTGGTCGCCGCTTTCGAGTGTAGCCACTATTATGACTTTTAGCCTATTGAATGGAGACTATGCTGATGGCTGACGAAGAGCTGCACGAAACCGACTCGAACAACCAGAAGGACTGGCAGAGCGAGACCTCATCCAGCACCGTTGCTGACGAGACCGCCAGCAAAGACACCGAGCAGAACGCAGAGAACGCTTCTGCCGAGGAAGACGCGGCTTACGGCGTGAATATGGAGCAGGTGCAGGCCGTGCTCAACGCCACTGCCGATAAGGCCACGCTGACCCCGCAGATGCAGCGTATGATGAACCGCCAGGCGGAGAACACCAAGCGCGTTGAAGAAACCATTAAGGGCACCAAGTCGAACCCGCGTTGGTTCGTGCCGCTGTTCTGCGCGCTTATGATCATCGGCCTGATTTGGTGCGTGGTGTACTACCTCTCCCCGTCCGGCTCCTGGCCGATTCCGAACATCGGTGCGTGGAACCTCGGCATCGGCTTCGCCCTGATCATGATCGGATTCCTGATGACGATGGGATGGCGCTGAGTTCCGGCTCGTTGCGCTTATCTATCGGTAGATCGTTTTTTCTATCGTTAGGTTGTCCTTAATTCTTATGAGAAAGGCCGACCTCCCGTATGCGGAGGTCGGCCTTTTTCGTGCCTTAGCCTGTTCATCCACAGCTATCCACCACTTATCCACGACTTATCCACTACGTTATCCACAGCCTGTGGATGAATTACACCCATGTATTTCCACCGAATGTGGAAAACCATGTGGATAAGTGGTGGATAAGCGGCGTTTCTCGGTGTATATCTCGTGCATAACTTTGGCTTGGCATACATCGCCACAGCGAGGGAACAGTTATACACCCGAGTTATCCACTGCAACAAACCCAATAATACCGCGGCATTCCTAACTTATCCACATAAGTTATCCACAGTCTTATGCACTTTTCTACACACTTGTGCACAAGTCACCATTGTGGATAACTCATTATCGTGGATAACTCGTCATTGCGCGCATCTCATTACTGTGGATATCTTCATACGGCACACACCCACTCGCCGAACGACGATATCCACATCGCTAATATCCACATCGTCGCTTTCCGCACATACATTGATGCCGGGCACTGCATGTTCCGCAATACCCGGCATCAATCGTTTTTTTTTACAGCCATATCAAGCCATATCAAGCCATATCAAGCCATATCAAGCCATATCAGTGCAGGGAGCCGAAACTCATCCACCCGTAAGGATTGGCCATATTGCACAACAGAATCAACGCAATGACCAGCACCACCATGGCCCAGCCGTACACCTGCATGCGCCATTTCAGGCTTTTACCGCGCCACGCCGGCACACCACCCACCAGCAGCCATGTGAGTATTCCACCCACTACAAAGCCGCCGACATGCGCCTGCCACGCCACGCCACCGACCACGAACGGCAAGGCGAAGTTCACCGCCATCCAGATCAACATGGAGCGGATATCGGCGCCGATACGGCGATATACCACCAGCAATGATGCAAACAGGCCAAATAAGGCTCCAGAAGCCCCATAGGCTGCCATCTGCCAGCCGATGCCTCCCGGAGCCACCGCAGCCCACACCATAAGTCCCAGGGAGCCGCCAAGGCCGGAAATCACATACAGTCCCAAGAACCGCCAGTGGCCGATCATTCGTTCCAGCACTGGGCCCACGGAATACAGAGCAATCATGTTGAACAGGATATGCAATAGCGAGTTCGGCGCATGCAGGAACATCGAGGTGATGAGCGTCCACGGCTCAGCCACCAGTCTGACCGGAGCCGCCATGCCGAGGTACATCAACCAAGCCCTCAGGCCCGGGGCAATAAATCCCAACAATACCTCCAGTAGCCACACTGCCACGCACGCAACAATCAGCGCCCAGGTCATCACCGGACCACCGCGCTCCCACTGGTATCGAATCTCCCGTTGTGTAGGAATATGCATGCAGCCCACTGTATCGAAGGTCTCGGATGCGTTCCACGCGCCGCGAAGATGCCGAGCCGGCCAAGGGCAGACGGGCGCGGATGAATCGCCCACGAATGTCATTCCACCCAATCGTCACAAACAGCGGCCTAGAATAGGGAGCAGAGTCGGTCTGAATGGGCATACCGACCAGACGATCCCTAGGGAAAGGAGCCGTCATGGAGAACAAGTCTTCTAACGGTTGGAAGTTCTTCGCGCTGCTGTTCGGCGGATTGCTCGCCGCGCTTGTTGGCCTGTACATCTACAAGCAGCAGAACCCGGATTACGATCCGTGGGAGGAGCCGTGGGAGAACAGCTCCTCGCCGGTCGACCTAGGTCTGAATAAGGCCGAGGATGAGGACAAGCCCGCAGCCGAAGCTCCGGCCGAGGCCTGATACCCCCTCTCTTCTTTCAACACAAGAAAGCCCCGCAATGATATATCGTCGATCGATATATCATTGCGGGGCTTTCTTGTATGTCTTGGGCGTCTGGGAGAAGTCTCTCCCCCAGTCAGCTTCGCTGACATCCCCTCATCAGAGGGGGCTAGAGGTAGCTCAGTCAGCGTACGGTTTCCGCGAAATAAAGCCCTACTTCGTGAAAACCGTACACTGAGTCGCGCTCAGCTACGTTCTTCACGAAATCAAGGTTCATTTCGTGAAAACCGCACGCTTACTCCAACTCAGCGTACGGTTTTCACGAAGTCAAGGCTGATTTCGTGAAAACCGCACGCTAGCAACTCGCTCACTCAGTCAGCCAGAGGAGCAGTGTGCCAGATACGTTCCAAATAGTCTTCCATGGAGCGGTCGGAGCTGAAGTAGCCGGAGTTGGCCACGTTGAGCAGGGCCTTGCGGTTCCATTCGAGCTCATCAGCGTAGAGGCCTCGATCTCGGACTGGATGTCCATGTAGGCGGAGAAGTCGGCCAAGGTCATGAACCAGTCCTTGGTCAGCCAGTCGGCCACGAGCGGGGAGTAGGCGTTGCGGTCGCCGTTGGAGAAGGTGCCGTCGGCCACCATATCGATGGCGTGCTTCAGGCGCGGGTCGGCCTCGTAGTAGGAGGCGGGATTGTAGCCCTCGGCGTACTTCTTCTCGACCTCGTCGACGGTCATGCCGAACAGGAAGAAGTTCTCGGCGCCGACGCGCTCACGGATCTCGACGTTCGCGCCATCGAGCGTACCGACGGTCATCGCGCCGTTGAGGGCGAACTTCATGTTGCCGGTACCCGAGGCCTCCTTGCCGGCCTGCGAGATCTGCTCGTCGAGGTCGGTGGCGGGAATCAGGTGCTGGGCGAGGCGCACATTGTAGTTCCACGGGAAGTACACGGCCAGCTTGCCCTTGACGTCCGGATCGTTGTTGACCACGCGGGAGACGTTGTTGATGAGCTGGATGGTCATCTTGGCAGGTAGTAGCCCGGGGCGGCCTTGGCACCGAAGAACACGGTGCGCGGGGTGACGTCCTCGGCCTTGACCTTGCCGGACTTGATGTCGGCGTAGGTGGAGATGACGGACAGGATCTTCAGGGACTGGCGCTTGTACTCGTGCAGGCGCTTAACCATGGTGTTGAACATGGTGTTCGGGTCGAGCTCGAAGCCGTACTCGCGCTTGGCGTAGGCGGCGAAGTCGACCTTGTTGGCCTTCTTGACGGCGGCGAACTTCTTGACGAATTCATCGTCCTTGGCCAGCGGCTCGAGGCCCTTGAGCATCTCCAGGTCGGAGAGCCACTTGTCGGTGCCGAGGCCCTCGGTGATGAGGTCGGACAGGCGCGGGTTGGCGAGCTTGACGAAGCGACGCGGAGTCACGCCGTTGGTCACGTTGGTGAACTTGTCCGGGTAGACGTCGGAGAAGTTCTTGAGGGTGACGTCCTTCAGGAGCTGGGAGTGCAGCTCGGCCACGCCGTTGACGTGGGAGCCGCCGTAGGTGGCCAAGTAGGCCATGCGCACGGCGTCGCCAGTGTAGATGGCCATGTCCTTGATGGTGTTCTTGTCGACGCCCTTGGACTTGAGCTCGTCCTCGAACTGCGCGTTGATCTTCTCGATGATCTCAAGGTGACGCGGCAGCAGCTCGCCGATCAGGCTGGCCGGCCAGACCTCAAGGGCCTCCGGCAGCAGGGTGTGGCAGGTGTAGTTGAAGGTCTTGGTGGTGATGGACCACGCGGTATCCCAGTCGTAGCCGTACTCATCGATGAGGATGCGCATGAGCTCGGGGATGCCGATCACCGGGTGGGTGTCGTTGAGCTGGAAGACGATCTTGTTCGGGAAAGTCGTCAGATCCGGCTTGTCCTGGCCCGGGTAGAAGACGCGGATGGCGTCGTGCAGGGAGGCGGAGACGAAGAAGTACTGCTGCTCAAGGCGCAGTTCCTTGCCGACCTTGGTGGAGTCTTCCGGGTAGAGAATCTTGGAGATGTTCTCGGCCTTGACCTGCGGGGTCACGGCTTCCATGTACTCGGAGCGGTTGAAGGCGAGCAGATCGAACTCGTCGTAGCTCTTGGCGCTCCACAGGCGCAGGGTGTTCACGCGGCCGGACTTGTAGCCGGGGACCAGGTAGTCCACCGGCACGGCGCGCACGGACCATGCGGGCTGCCAGGTCTTGGTGCCGTCGGCGTTCTCGACGACCTTGCCGCCGAAGGAAACCTTCTGGTCGCGGTTGTAGTCGATGTGGCCCCACGGCTCTTCGTTGGCCAGCCAGTAGTCCGGGGTTTCGACCTGCTTGCCGTCCTTGTCGAACTCCTGCTTGAAGATGCCGTACTTGTACTGGATGCCGTAGCCGAAGGCCGGCACGCCCAGCGAGGCGAGGGAGTCGATGAAGCAGGCGGCCAGACGGCCGAGGCCGCCGTTGCCGAGGCCCGGCTCGTATTCGGCGTCGACGACGTCCTGGACCTTGAAGCCGAGGGCTTCCACGGCCTTGTCGAACTGCTCGGTCAGACCGGCGTTGAGCAGCGCGTTGCGCAGCTGCTTACCCATCAGGAATTCTGCGGACAGGTAGCCGACGGCTTGGTGTTGCCGTTCACGGTGTCGGCCTGGGTCTTGAACCAGGAGTCGGCAAGGTGGTTGCGCACGGCCTTGGATGCGGCGACATACACGTCAGCAGGGGTAGCCTGCTCGGTGGTGACGTTCTGAGTGTATTTCAGTTGTTCACGAATCTCGTCGGCGAATTGTTCCGCCGTGACAGGAGACTTCGGTGCGGTGATTTCGGTCATTCTGACTTTCCTTCCGGGATAAGTGCCCGTGTTTATTATGCCGCGCGATAGGTATCGTCGCACAAACGTAAGCATGAACTCTCCGTAACGACGATGGCGGAGCGTTCTTGCATACGTTCTCATTTAGAGCGTAGCACATGCCCCGATATTCCGCATCACACCGTATGCCATCGTTTGCATTATGAAGATCTTCCGGCTCCGGTGCATGATGGGATACATGGCAGTAATTCTTGAAAAAGACCTGAAACGCGGGCATGACGCGCTGGTGCAATGGCGTGCCGCGGCCCGGGAGCTGGCGGACAACACACCACATCGTCTGACCGTCTCCCCTGTCTTGCCACGCCCGGTGTGGGCGATGGCCGTGCGCTACTCGCTGTTTCTGCTGGAGCGGCGCGCACCCGGCCCTGGCGTGGAGGTGCGTGTCGCGCCGTGGGGGGCGGTCAAAATCTTGGACGGCCCGGAATCGGACCCGCATAACCTGACCCCGCCGGACGTCATCGAGCTGGACCCGGAAGTCTGGCTGCGGCTGCCTGCGGCATCACCACATGGGCAGAGGAAAAGGACGCCGGCCACATCAGCGCGGTCGGCGAGCGCGACGACCTGAGCGACCTGCTGCCGCTGTGAGGCGCGAAGCGTAAGTAAGCCACCAGCGGCGGCACCATCAGCCATAACCACAAATCCCCTTGTGCTCAACCAAGCACAAGGGGATTATTACGAGAAGACCGGCGTTCAGCTCTTCTTGGGCTTGAGCGCGGAAGGCATGGGCATCGGAATCGGCTTGCGCGGGGCCGGCTTCGGTGCGGCAGGCGCGGAGGCCGGGAACTCGCCGCTGGTCGCCTTTGCGGCGGCTTCGGCAGCCACTTGGCGTACTCGTCGAGGTCATCCTCCTGCGTAGCGGGAGCTGCCTCGGCGGCACCGGAAGCGTGGTCACCAGCAGCGGAATCCACATCCTTGTCCGCATACTGGTCATCGATGTCGGCGAACGGGTCAGGAGAGCCCATTCCCGGCTCCTGCTCGCTCAGCTCTTTTGCCAGCTCATCGTAGTCGGTATCGGTGGTCAGGTACTTGAGCTTTCGGGCAATTTTCTGCTGTTTTGCTTTTTGACGTCCGCGGCCCATCTGACCCCCTGCGATTACTGTGCTGTTCGATTCATCAACAATAGAGAGTACCACTAATAGTGGCTTGTTCGTTGTCGGCTCACACTTTTACCATAAAAAGCGTTTATTTAGGGCATATTCAAAGGATTTTCGCATGACCGACGAGCAGCAACTGACAGCGGCAGGCAATGAGATGAGCGCGAGCTTCCTCGCGGCCAAAAAGCGTTCGGACGAAACGCTCGCCAAGCTGGAGGCCAAGCCGTCGTCCTTCACCATGTTGACCGGCGACCGCCCGACCGGCCGGCTGCACCTCGGCCACTACTTCGGCTCGATCCGTGAGCGTGTCGCCATGCAGGAGCGCGGCGTCAACACGAACATCATCATCGCCGACTACCAGGTGATCACCGACCGCGACACCACCGAGCACATCCAAGACAACGTGCTGAACCTGGTGCTCGACTACATGGCCGCCGGCATCGATCCGAACAAGACCATGATGTTCACCCACTCCGCCGTGCCGGCCGAGAACCAGCTACTGCTGCCGTTCCTGTCCTTGGTCACCGAGCCGAGCTGCACCGCAACCCGACCGTGAAGTCCGAGATGGAGGCGTCCGGCCACGCGCTGACCGGTCTGCTGCTCACCTACGGTGCATCAGGCGTGCGACATCCTCTTCTGCAAGGCCAATGTCGTGCCGATCGGCAAGGACAACCTGCCGCACGTGGAAATCACGCGCACCATCGCCCGCCGTTTCAACGAGCGTTACGCCAAGAAGAACCCGGTGTTCCCGGAGCCGGCCGCCATTCTGTCTGAGGCACCGGAGATTCCGGGTCTCGACGGCCGCAAGATGAGCAAGTCGTACGGCAACTCCATCATGCTGGGCGCCACCGCCGAGGAAACCGCCAAGCTCATCAAGAAGAGCCCGACCGATTCCGAGCGCCGCATCACCTTCGACCCGGTTGCCCGCCCGCAGGTCTCCGCCCTGCTGACCACCGCCGGCTGGTGACCGGCCGCGACCCGAAGGACATCGCCGAGGAGATCGGTGATTCCGGCGCCGGCGCGCTCAAGGCATACGTCATCGAATCAGTCAACGAGTTCCTGGCCCCGCACCGCGAGCGCCGCGCCGAGCTGGCCAAGGACATGGATTCCATTCGTGACATCCTGCACGACGGCAACAAGCGCGCCAACGCCATCGCCGAGGAGACCCTCGACCAGGTGCGCGAGGCCATGGGCATGAAGTACTGATTTTCCCGCCGCTCGTAGCAAGACGCCGTGTCAGCCCCAACTGGGCAACTGACACGGCGTTTTTGTATTGCGGCGTCTGCTGTGTCCTATCTTCACTTCGAGGGGCGGATTTCTTGTTTTTCCGTGCAACGCGGCTATCAAGACGGACCTCTGTTCACTTCATGCCGATGGCTTGCATCAATACGTACGCTCCCCGCACAGCAATGTCATTACGACGTGTTGCGGCATAGCGCGCATGGCTTCCGGAGTATCGGCGGCGTATGGGTCGGCGTCCAGCAACACCACATCGGCCGGGTCGCCGGATGCAAGGCGGTCACGGCCAGTGGCGGTCGAGGCTGCCAGCGAGGTATGCACATCGAGCACTGCTCGGGCTGGAACGGCTCGCGGTCAGAGCTTTCGGTGCCGAGCACGGCGGCGGAAATGGCCAGCCACGGGTCCAGCGGGGCCACGGGCGCATCCGAGCCCATGCGCAGCGTGGTACCGGCGTCGTGGAGGGCCCTGAACGGATAAGGGATGCCGGCCGGGTTGGCCCAGAAACGGGTGATGACGTCGCGGTCATCCATGGCGTGCTGCGGCTGGATGCTGGCCGTGAGCCCCAGCTCGGCGAAACGCGGGATATCGACGGGTTTGAGCATCTGCGCATGCTCGATCGATCCATGTGCGTGCGTGGCGGCGACTGCGTTGAGCGCAATGGTGTTCGCTTCGTCGCCAATGGCGTGGCAGGCAATGTCGAAGCCATGCTCGGTGGCTAGGCGCATATAGTCTTCGATTTGCTGCGGCGTGTAGCTCAGCGTGCCATACGTCAGCGGCTCGATGCCCGAATACGGCGTGGAGCAGTAGGCGGAGCGGGTGTTGAGCGATCCGTCCGAGATGAGCTTCATGGCGCCCACATGGCCAAGCCCGGCGCTGCCCGGCAATTCCTTGCCGGTATGCCAACCCGCGTCAATGGCGGCTCGCAACCGCTCGGGGTATACACCGGCGTCCACGCGCAAACCGTTAATGCCGGCCGCGAAACGATTGATCCATGTATCGATGTTTTCGGCCATTTCATAATCGCGGATGCCCACCACGCCCTTGCTTGCGGCGTCCTGTTCGGCCTCGCGCAGCAGACGGTCAGTCTCTTCAGCAGCGCCCGGCGCCTTGTCGAAGGCGGTGTAGGCGTTGAACCATTCGAGTTCACCGACCAGACCGGATTCGTCCACATGTACGCCAAGCCTGCGGGCCGCGGCGGAATTCACCCATCCGCAGTGCATGTCCGCGCTGGAGAGGGCCACCGGCTGTTCGCCGGTCACGGCGTCAATTGCGGCCAGTGTGGGCTGCTCGTCGTCGGCCCACAGCGAGTGACGGAATCGCATGCCCACCACGAAGGCATCTGGGTCAAGCGTGTCGGCGGCGCGGCGCTCATCCAGATGACGGCGCAACATGTCCATCGCTTCGGCGGCGGAACGGGCATTGATGAGGTCCAGTCGGCCCAGCGTCTTAGCCCATTGCGTGAAGTGCGTGTGGCAGTCCCACAGGCCGGGAATAACCCACAGGCCGTCGGCGTCGATGGTGGTTTCGTCGGCGGGTGCGGCGGCCGACGTTGGGATTGAGACGCTGCCAGAAGCAATGGCATTCGTCGCGTATTCCAACGATGTCGTATGCGCCTTAGTCTGCATCGTGCTGTCCGAAGCCGAGACCGTTCCAGCAGGGCCGACAGACGCAACAACCCCATCGCGAAGCACCACATCCACGCGGTCCTGAGACCCCGGAACACCGGCATTGACAATACGCACCAAGCTACTCATACCGGCCATCATGCCACCTTTGCATGAACGCCATGGAGATTCGTCCAAGTTGAATCGCGCCGTCGACGGCGATTCCCGCTGGCTGCCTGCAAACCCCTACGTTCCATGTAATTGCGGGATGGCCTGCAACTGCGATGAACACCCATAGTTTATCCACCGACTTATCCACATTTATCCACCGAAAAATTGGGGCGGTAGACAGGCCGGTAGCCGGACTCTACACTGCGAGGACAAAGCGAACATCACGAAGGGGTGATCATCATGGGTAGCTCAACGGCATTGACCGAGCTGACAATGCAGAAGTACCAACGAATGCAGACGTGCGCAGATGTTCAACGACGAAGCGCATGGCGCCCACCCTATGCCCTGACAACAGCATTGGAGCTTTTGTCAATTGAAGTACCCCGCATATCAAGCAAACACAGAGGCCTTGCAACTACAACCATTGTTGCGGTTCCACACGCCAATGACAAACGGCACATTGTGGGGTCAAAGTGGTTGTATGGCCTTTTCCACTAGACACGGTCATAATCGAGGGACAATTCACATGCACTTCACCAGCTTGCACATGGGCCATGTTCTCCACGTATCTCGAACTTGAAGAACTCATCGTTCTCGCTGATTCCATGATGCGACGAGATCGAAGGCTCTGCAGAACAACCATCGACGCCCTTTCTCTGTATCTCGATGAGGCCGAGGCCAGGTGCGAGCCGACAAAGAGAATGGCACCAATTCGTATTTGTTCCGCGGGTATAACAAATGCCGTCGCGCCCTACTTTTGGCGCGCGCGGGCACAGATTCCTCCATGGAAACACGAACTCGTTTGGTTCTCTTGAAATACGGTCTGAATTGCCCGCAGGTGAATTATCCAATATTCGTAGGAAACAACACCAGACCCATATATCTCGATCTTGCATACCCTGAATTCAAGATATGTATCGAATACGAAGGCTCTCATCATGCCGGGCAATGGCTGAATGACGCGAGACGCCGCCAGATGATCGAAGATGCTGGCTGGAAGTACATTCAAGTCACCAAATTAGATATTGGCGACGAAGCGGGAGAAGAGGCCCTTGCCCGAAGAGTTGCCGAAAGGATACAGGAGGTTACGGGCAAAACGGTCCAGCTCACGATGCGGCAAACTACCCAGCAAATTAGCGATGTCCGAAAGCTACGCCGTATTCCACTGTACAAACGGCTGAAATTCGAGCCTCTGCTGCCAATTATTCCGACGACGCAGGAATAATAAGCCCGGTAGAGTCAGTCCGCACCGCGCTACGGTATTCAAAACCCATTTCAAGGGGCTGATTTGGCCTCCGCCGGAGGTCTACTTCCGTTTCAAGGGGCTGATCATCCGGTAGACCACGTGTATCAATGCCCTTACGTCAACGCCATTCCGCCGTTTTGGAGCCGCGTCTACTCAGGCATCAGCCCTTGAAACGGAAGTAGATCTCTCCAGAACGTCAAATCAGCCCTCGAAGTCCGTTTTGGCCTCAATGGTTCCTGCCGAACCACAAAAAAGCCACTCCTCTGCCATACGAGCCGACCGCACAGCAGGCACGTGTCATTTGCCGCTGCGGACCTCGGACTCCATGGCTTCCATGGGCTCGTCGACGAGCACGGTGCCGGACGGCAGGGTGCCGGGCAGCGGATCGTCCATGTAGTGGTCGAATTCGTAGAGCATGCGCTTGTTCGGCTTGGCGGTCAGCAACGAAACCACCACGATGAACAGCAGCGAAATGATGAACGCCGGCAGCAGCTCATAGATGGCGAATACGCCGCCCAAGGGCTTGACGAGGTTGTGCCAGATCAGCACGGCCGCCGTGCCGGACAGCATGCCGGCCACGGCGCCGGCCTTGTTGGCGCGACGCCAGTATAGCGAGCACAGCATCAACGGGCCGAATGAGGCACCAAGCCCGGCCCACGCGTAAGACACCACCTGGAAGATCGACGAGTTCTGGTCGTATGCCACCAGAATGCCGAACAGGAACATGACCACCAGCGTGACCCTGGCCACAATCATGACCTGCTTGTCGGTGGCCTTGCGGTGCAGCAGCCCGCGGAAGATGTTCTCGCCCATGGCCGAAGCGCCGATGATCAGATACGAGGAGCTGGAGCTCATCGAGGCCGCGAAAATGCCGGAGACCACCACGCCGCACATGAAGCTCGGCAGCAGGGTCTGCGCCAGCACGATGAAGATGGTTTCCGCATCGGTGGAGGTCAGCAGTTCGGTGGGCATCATCGCACGCCCCACCAAGCCGATGCACACTGCGCAACCCAGCGAAATCACGCACCAGGAGGTGGCGATGATTCGGGACTTGCGCACTTCTTCCACGCTGCGGATGGACAGGAAGCGCACCAGCACCTGCGGCATACCGAAGTAACCCAGGCCCCACGCCAGCATGGAGATGATGGTGATGATGCCGTAGTCGGAGGGCGCGCCGAACACGGCCTTGCCCGCCTCGACGAGCTGCTGGCCGGTGGCCGGTCCAGGCTTGGGCGCGGCCACCTGCGTGCCGGACAGGTAGCCGGGGATGGCACGCAGGAATTCCACGGTGTTGTCGACACGCCCGCGCTGGCCACGGTGCCGATGAACACCACCGCGAGCGCGAAGAACATGAGCATGCTTGAATGAAGTCGGTCATCACCACCGACAAGTAGCCGCCCACCACGGTGTAGACGAACACGACCACCGCGCCGATGATCATCATGACGTGGTAGTCGAAACCGAACAACGTGGCGAACAGCTTGCCCACGGTCACGAAGCAGCTGCCCACGTACACGCTGAAGAACACCAGGATGATCACGGCCGCGATGGTGGAGATCACGCCCTTCTTGTCATGGAAACGCTTGGCGAAGAAGTCAGGAATGGTGATGGCATCGTCGGTCACTACCGAGTAGCGGCGCAGTCGCCGGGCCACAAGCTTCCAGTTGAGATAGGTGCCGAGCGCCAGTCCGACGGCGGTCCACATCGGGTCGGCCGCACCAGTGAAGTAGGCCAGGCCCGGCAGGCCCATCAGCAGCCAGCCGCTCATGTCGGAGCTTCGGCGCTCAGGGCCGTGAGCCACGGCCCCACGCCGCGCCCGCCCGCAAAGTATTCCTTGGAGGAGGAGTTGGAGCGTTTGGAGTAGATGAATCCGATGGACAGCATGGCCGCAAAATAGATGACCATGGCCAGCAGAATCCAGAAATCGTTGGCCAACTGCGCCCCTCCTCAATCATGACGCCAAGCGGCTACCGCCATGGCAGAACTATGTGCTGATATGCGATTGACGCCGGAGCGGCGTCATACAGACCGTCACAGTCGTGAATACGGCCGCAACGCACTTCGCCTGATGGTAGTGGATACAAGGCTCAAGCACCTTCCACCGTTTCCATACTGAGACGCTGTTTTATCCGAGCTCCCCCCACCTGAGGAGAGCCAAGATGACGGTCAGATGTCGTAGCGCCAGGACTTGTCGGTCACCACGCGGGCCATCGCCAAGCCGATCGGCAGACAGATAATCACCATGAACGCACGGAACGCCCAGTCCAGCGCATTCATGGTCTGGAAGCTGCCGAGGTACCACATGGCACGGTACATATACAGACCGGGCACCATGATCACGATCGACGGCACGGTCAGGCAGATGCGCGGGTAGCCGAGGTGCGGCGGTAGCCAGCCACGTCGCACGGATGAACGCCACGCCGATGCCAGAATGCCCGCCAGGAACGCGCCGATGAAGGTAGCCATCTCAGGAGCCATGCCGAAGTCCTGCAATTCCAGACGCAGCGTGTCCGTGATCGCACCGATCAGGGCGGCGGTCAGGCACATGCGCTGCGGCGAATTGAACAGCACGGAGAAGCCCCACACGCCGACGAACGCCGCCACGAACCGCAGCAATCCGTTGACCCACGGGTCAAGCCCCAGCGGTTCAAAGCCTTCCGGGTGCAGGTGCACCATCACGGCCACGGCCCAGCCTGCCAGCGTGGCCATCAGGATGATGCACAGCACGTACGCCACGCGCTGGATGCCCGAGGGGAAGTCGATTTTCGCCATGTCGAGTCCGCCGGTGATGAGCGGGAAACCGGGGATCACGAACAGCATGGCGCCAATGTAGGCCGTATCGTGCGAGAGCGCGACTGGGTCGAAAATGCCGATGAGTCGCAGGGTGCCGGTGCAGGCGAGCGCCGCCGCGGCCACGCACACAAAGGTGACGAAGAACTGGTTCAGATGGTATGCAAACAGCCGGCGACGCATCCACTGGCCAAGGCCCGCGCCCACGAACGCACCGATCATGTCGTATGGGCCGCCGCCGAGCAGGAACACGAAGGCCGCGCAGGCCAGGGCGGAGGCCAGACCGGAGAACCACGGCTTGTACAGCGGCTTGCGGCTCTCAATCAGATCGAGTCGCTCGTGCGCCTGCCGCACGGTGATACCGCCCTTGGCCTTCTCTTCGTCGGAGCGCTCGTTGAAGTGTTCGGCGTATTCCTTGGGCACGCGATTCTTGCGCTTCGTACTGCTTGCAGCAGGGCTTTCGGCGGTTGCGCCATTCGCCGCCGCGCCCTCAGCGCCCGCCTCGCATTCGCCGCGTTCGCCGATTCAACCGACTCATTGGAGTCACCGGTAAACACTTCGGCATCGTCGTAGGCCTTCTCTTCGGCCGCTTTGTCTTCGACCGGAGTGACTTCCGCGCTGTCCGCCAAAAGTCGGTGGGCTTCTTCATTGTCATCATCCAAGGACTTGCCACGGAGGTCACGAGTACCTTGGTTTTCAACGCAAGATCCAGCGTCTCGTCCACGCTGCCGTTGGCCGCCTCAGCCTCGGCTTGGCACGTTCGCGCAGGCGCTTGGCCAGATCGGCCGAATACTGCGAAGCGTCACGTTCGTCCAAATGCTTGACCACGCCATCGGACAGTTGCGAATCGACGTGATACATCGACCCCTTGCCGAGATTCACGGAGAACCAGTCGGCGAAATGTTCCAGCAGCCAGATACGTTCGGTGTTCACGCCGGTGGTCGGCAAATCCACGACTTCGGTGATGCGGTTACGACCATCCGTGCAGGTGGCCTCGATATCCGTCAGGTTCACGTCGGCGCGTACGTGCACGCCCAGCGGGTAGGCGATGCGGTGCATCATTTCACGCACGCGGAAGGAGCCGGTGCCGGCTCCCAGGTCCAGCATGCCGACTCGTACAATCACGCTGGCTTTGGCGGCGATACCGGCGTCCACCACCGGTTTTTCCCAATCGCGCGCAATATCTTCCATGTCCAGCGGAATGGAGTGGGTGTGGAATTTACGTACAGCCGTTGCGCCTTTCGCTTCGGGCGCACTTTTTTTCTTCTGTTCGCTCACATCCTTCATTACTACTCCCTGCCTTCCCCGCCAGCAATCGTAAGGCGCTCAAATCTTCCGCGAATCGGACAGCGTCTCATATGCTGTCCGATATTCGGTCTCTATAGGTGGACAACTTGGCGCACTATATGGACTTCGTAACGTAAATAGCGATTTCGCGGGGATACACTATTGCCCACACAACAACCACGTTGAATATGGGCTGTGGGCTCGCAACGACTGGTCTCAACAACTGCGGAGGAGCCGCAGACGACCAGTAGACCGAGCAACCTGTTATTCGGCAAAGGAGGTTATATGGCAACACCTGAAGAACAGATCACTCCCGCTGACGCCGCCATCGTCACTACCGGGACCGGCCGAAAGGGCCCGGAGGAGCATGATCTTCCCGAAAGCCTGAAGTACGACATGGATCTGTGTCTTGAGATCCTGCGTAACGTACTGGGCGAATACAACCCCGAACTGCTGTCTACGTTCGACACCGTGCGTCATTACGCGGTGGAGGCCAGCGCCGAGCATTTCGCCGAGCTGAAGGATCCGAACCCCGACCAGGATGGCCTGAAGGAGGCCGTGAACGTCATCGACAACATGACGTTGCACGACGCCCAGCTGCTGGCCCGCGCGTTCGCCACGTATTTCCATCTGGCAAACCTGTCCGAGGAGAACTACCGTGTTTCCGTGCTCCACGAGCGCGAGAGCAACGTGTCCGTTGACCAGGCGGTCGACCCGATCAACGAGCTCACCGTCGCCTACCACCAGTCATCAATGAGACTGGCCCGGCCAAGGCCAAGGAACTGCTCAACCAGCTCGAATTCCACCCCGTCTTCACGGCGCACCCCACTGAGGCCCGTCGCAAGGCCGTGGAAGGCAAGATTCGCCGCGTTTCCGAATTGCTTGAGGAGTACAAGCGCCTCGGCGGCTCGGATAAGAAGGAATGCCTGCGCCGTCTCTACAACGAGATCGACGCCCTGTTCCGCACTTCTCCAATCGCGCTGAAGAAGCCGACCCCGGTTGAGGAAGCGGACACAATTCTCGACATCTTCGACAACACGCTGTTCAACACCATCCCCAAGGTTTACCGTCGCTTCGACGACTGGGTCCTGGGCGATAAGGCCGGTCTCGTCGAGCCCGCTTGCCCCGCGTTCTTCCACCCGGGCAGCTGGATCGGCTCCGACCGCGACGGTAACCCGAACGTCACCGCCAAGGTGAGCCGCGCCGTGGCCCGCAAGTTCTCCGATCACGTGATCGCCGCCCTTGAGCAAGCCACCCGCACCGTCGGCCGCAACCTCACGATGGAAGCCGAGACCACGCCGCCGAGCGCCGAGCTCAAGAACCTCTGGAGCCACCAGAAGGAAATGAGCGAGCGTCTGACCGACAAGGCCGCCCTGATCTCCACCAAGGAGATGCACCGCGCGGTCATGCTGGTGATGGCCGACCGTCTGCACTACACCATCGAACGCGATGCCGACCTCATGTACCACTCCTGCGACAACTTCCTCGCCGACCTCAAGGTGGTCCAGCGTTCGCTGGCCGCCGCCGGCGCCAAGCGTTCCGCTTACGGCCCGCTGCAGGATCTGATCTGGCAGACCGAGACCTTCGGCTTCCACATGGTGGAGATGGAGTTCCGTCAGCACTCCGTGGTGCACGCCCGCGCCCTTGCGGATATCCGCGAGCACGGCCTGCATGGCGAGCGCGGCGAACTGCAGCCGATGACGCACGAGGTGCTCGACACCTTCCGCGCCCTCGGCGCCATCCAGAAGCGCAACGGCCTCAAGGCCGCCCGCCGCTACATCATCTCCTTCACCAAGAGCGCCCAGAACATCAAGGATGTCTACGAGCTCAACCGCTTGGCCTTCTCTCACCCGGAGGACGTGCCCACCATCGACGTGATCCCGCTGTTCGAGCAGCTTGAGGATCTGCAGAACTCGGTGGATGTGCTCGAGGAAATGATCAAGATCCCCGAGGTCCAGGCTCGTCTAAAGCCACCGGCAACAAGCTCGAGGTCATGCTCGGCTACTCCGACTCCTCGAAGGACGCCGGCCCGACCTCCGCCACGCTGGCCCTGCACTCCGCTCAGGAGCGCATCGCCAAGTGGGCTGAGTCGCACGACATCGATCTGACCCTGTTCCATGGCCGTGGCGGCGCCGTAGGTCGTGGCGGCGGCCCCGCCAACCGTGCGGTGCTCGCCCAGCCGGTCGGTTCCGTCAAGTGCCGCTTCAAGCTCACCGAGCAGGGCGAGGTCATCTTCGCCCGTTACGGCAACCCGGTGCTGGCCATCCGCCACGTCGAGTCCGTGGCTGCGGCGACCTTGCTGCAGTCCGCGCCGAGCGTGGAGAAGCGCAACACCGAGATGACCGAGAAGTATGCCGACATGGCCGCTCAGCTCGACGAGGCCGCGCACAACCGCTTCCTCGACCTGTTGAACACCGACGGCTTTGCCCCGTGGTTCTCGATCGTTACGCCGCTGACCGAAATCGGCCTGCTGCCGATCGGCTCCCGCCCGGCCAAGCGTGGCCTCGGCGCCAAGTCGCTCGACGACCTGCGCACGATTCCGTGGATCTTCTCCTGGGCTCAGGCCCGCATCAACCTGGCCGCCTGGTACGGTCTCGGCACCGCATGCGAGAAGTTCGGCGATCTGGAGACCATGCGTCAGGCTTACGAGGAATGGCCGCTGTTCTCCACCTTCATCGACAACATCGAGATGTCCATCGCCAAGACGGATGAGCGCATCGCCAGGATGTACCTTGCCCTCGGCGACCGCGAGGACCTCAATGAGAAGGTACTCAACGAGATGGAGCTCACCCGCAAGTGGGTTCTGGCCATCGTGGGCGACAAGTGGCCGCTGCAGCACCGTCACGTGCTCGGCCAGGCCATCCGCATCCGCTCCCCATACGTGGACGCGCTGTCCGTCACTCAGGTGCTGGCGCTCAAGTCGCTGCGCAAGAAGGTGGACAAGGAAGAGCTCTCGCAAAGCCAACAGGCCGGATTCATCTACCTCATCCTGTGCACCGTCTCCGGCGTCGCCGCGGGCCTGCAGAACACGCTGATTCCCGGCCGACCGATCGGGAAAAGCGAGCGGGGAGGTTCCGTGCCGATAAACGGCGCGGGCCTCCCCGTTCGCGTCGCACGGCCCTAGACTGGCCGGCGACGGCGCGCATAGAACGGGCGCGCTGGCCGAGTGACAGACTCGGATGATCGGAGGGGACATGGACAAGCCATCGAATGAGCGCGGGAGCACCGGGCCAACGGACGGCATCAAGGCGGAGGCGATGCCGGAAACGAACGCCACATTTGCAAAGCGAATCCGGCTATGATCGATGACATTGGGAAAAAACATGGCCTGGAAGATACGTCAGAAAATTTTTCCGGCAAGAAATATGCTTTGGCACCGAAAGCAGCTACCAAATTCCTTAAGGCGAGTAGATGCTATGTGGCTTTGGGCAAGGCCAGACGCGTGCTATGGTGGCTGGGATTACTGCTGCTTTCACCAGCACTTATTTTGTGGGCGGAATGGGGCGCCAATGGCGATGATGATACTATAATCTGCAGAGTCTTAACGTTCTCTTCCTCTTCGTGCATGAATTTAACTACGGCAACTGAGTATGTACGTAGACTTACCTTAGTATTGATTATGGGGGTAGTCTGCTGGATTGCGGCGCTTGTCATCTTTGGCGTGCGTTCATATATGCGATCTGTATATCCGGAACTTCGTGATCATTCCTCTTCCGCCTCGCATGTCCTTGTGGGAATCATATCGTTTCTCGTGCTGGTCATGGTCTTTCCCGTTCTTGTGATAACGCTACTTTCCGCTCTAATGACTCTATGACGTTTTACCAGAGGCGCATTGCGTGGAATGGCTGAATCATTCCACGCAATGCGATCACAATCATGATTGATTAACGGTTCGGATTTTCAAGAGATTCAGCATAGGATAATGCCAATATACCAGCCTCCGCTTGACTCGGGAGTCGGTCTGCATGTGACGCAATGAGCAGTGCTTTTTTACTTCCGGATACGTTATCGAATATTCCAAGATCGATTCCATCAACAAGCTTTCGAAATGCGATGACCAGGTTGTCCGCACTTCCCTTGAACCGGGACTGATAGAACCGTTTAATTCGATTCGTCTCGCTTTGCGCGAACATGTCCCGCATAGCGGTGGACAAAGACCTTTCGGAAGAATTGCTCTGCATGGACCGCGCCAGCAACCATGCATCACAGTCCGCGAGAACATCGCTGTAACTGAATCCCATACGAGCGTCTTGCTCGCCGAGATGAGCGTGCAGCCATGACGCCAGGTCCTCTTTCGGGGTATTCGCCAGGTAGCTTCCCCAAATCTGCAGCAAATCCAGAGCCCATCCGCCCAGATCACCGAGACCATAGTCCATTGGATCGTTCGTAACGCCCCATGTCAAGTATCCCAAGGATGTGGCAGCCATATGGGCGATGTCCCGATTGGGCAGCGTGCCTTTGATGACAGGCTGTGCATCACATGCGACACCGCATGCCTGACGCGACAAGGCCAATTCGCTGGGAGTAACCGGCTCCGGTGTGTATGCATGCCATAGTGCCTGCGTGCCGGAACTACCTTCCGACCAGTACGTAGGTTTGCGGAGCCATTGCAGGATGAGTTGACCGATGCTGTCCTCATAAACCGTCACCTGGGTACCCAGAGCGGCAGGGGCTTTGTGACACTCCTGCTCGGGTGTCGCCGCCGGCCTGCGGAACACGGGCTGATCCGCGGCTGTCCGACCGCTTGATGAACGGGGAGGTTCCGTGCCGATTGACGGCGCGGGCCTCCCCGTTCGCGTCGCACGGCCCTAG
>ENA-OQLB01000219-OQLB01000219.1-human-gut-metagenome-genome-assembly--contig:-NODE-219-length-34445-cov-1.703975_pt1 | contig 34445 bp, 40 predicted proteins | sample MGYA00242656_ERZ504813 | MGnify/ENA primary metagenome ERZ504813 (study PRJEB26092, sample SAMD00036388) | human gut metagenome | host: Homo sapiens | study: EMG produced TPA metagenomics assembly of... | reverse complement strand
ATTTTTCTTTTATATATTTAGCATCGGTACAATACTTGTTCCACCATCTAAAAATATACAATCTCCATCCCTGATAATGATGCTGCTTTTTTACATACTAAATTCTTTCTCTTTATTATTAGTAATTTCTTTTCGCTCATTTGTTTTTCATCTTTATTTGAAAGAATTGTTTTTTGCTAATACTTTTTGCTCCGCCATGAACCCTTATCAGCAGTCCTTGTTTTTCAAGTTCTTCACAATCTCTTCTTATCGTTGTTTCTGTTACATCTAAGTTTTCAGAAAGTTCTTTTGTTGAAATAAACCCACGTTCATTAACTGTATTTACTATTCTTAAAAACCTCTCACTTGCAATCATCATACTCACCTCTTCTTTTCATTATACTTAAATGCCATTTTTATTCAATTATTTTAAAAAGATAATCTTTTTCATATATAATTACTTTTTATAAAATTATATGATTTGTTAACTATAACTTTAAACAATATCTAAGATTTGCTAAATCAAACTGTTCTATAAATAAACCTTGATTTAATCAAGGTTTATTAGTCAAAATTATTCACCAACGTATGATAACACTTATTTTATTGATTTTTAATGGTTTCTCATCCATAAATCACTATATTTACACCTATTATTTCTATTTAAAAGATTTTTTGATGTCAAATCTTTTAGAAAAAAAGAAAAACCCTTGAATTCATCAAGGGTTTAAATTTCAATTATTCACCAACGTATGGTAATAAAGCCATTTGACGAGCACGTTTGATAGCTGTAGCTAACATTCTTTGATATTTAGCGCTAGTACCAGTTACACGTCTTGGGATAATTTTCCCGTTAGCTGAAACGAATCTTTTTAATAATTCAACATCTTTGTAATCGATGTAAGTAATTTTGTTTTTAGTGAAGTAGCAAACTTTTTTTCTACCCATTCTTTGTTTTCTAAATGCCATTTTGAAAACTCCTTTCTTTAAAACTGAATATCATCTTCCATGATATCATATGTATTAATTGAATTATCAATTCTTTTTCTAATTCAACTGTTTCATATCATAGAAATTATCATTATTTTGTGGTTGTTGGTACGGTTGTTGCATTTGTTGTTGTGGCTGTGGTTGCCTTTCACGAGCAGCTCTTGTTTCTAAGAATTGCACACTATCACAAATAACTTCTACAACATATACCTTTTGACCTTGAGTATTGTCATAGCTACGTGTTTGGATTCTTCCTTCAACACCAACTAAACTTCCCTTAGAACAATATCTCTCAACATTTTCAGCAGGTTTACGCCACACAACACAATTAATAAAATCTGCTTGTTGTTGACCATCTCTGCTTGTAAAATTACGATTTACCGCTAAAGTAAAAGAAGTAACCGCATCACCTTGTGGTGTTCTTCTAAGTTCAGGATCTCTAGTCATTCGTCCTACTAGGACTACTCTATTAATCATCTAGTACGCCTCCTTCTATTTGCGAAGAGTTAAATGACGTAACATAGATGCATTGATGTTTGATAATCGTTCAAATTCAGCAACATCAGCAGCTGTACAAGTAGCATCAACAACTACATAGTACCCTTTTTTGTAATCTTTGATTTCATAAGCTAAATCGCGTAATCCCCATTCGTCAACGTTATCAACAGTTCCACCGTTAGCAGTTAAAATTCCTTTAAAGCTTTCGATTAAAGCGTTTCTAGCGTCATCTTCAACGTCAGGTTTTACAATAAACATAATTTCATACTTGTTCATTTCTATACCTCCTATGGTCTATTGGCTTATCTCTTTGGATAAGCAGGCAGTAAATATAATATTTTTACATGCTCAATTATAATAGCACACCAATCAAAACAAAGCAATGATTTATTTGATTAAATCATCATATTTTACAGTATCCCTAACTGACTTTTCCAAGTTAAGATTCGCATTACAGAACGATCCAACGAATTGAGACATATTTCATCATTCTTAGCTGCTGTAATAAGTGCCGAGATATGTTCTTGAGGATTAGAAGTCATAATTAAATCATTCCCTGCCTTAATCGCTTTAAGCGCAACTTCACCTTCACTTCCAAAGGCTTTTGCACTAGCCATTGAAATATCATCAGCAATAATAACGCCATGATAATTTAAGTCATCTCGTAAAATCTTACTCACTCTAGGTGACAATGATGCTAGATTTGATCATCAATACTATCAACTACTATGTGACTAATCAAAATACTATTTGCACCTGCAGATATTCCAGCTTTAAATGGTAAGAAATCATTATTGACAAGCGAATCATAATCACGTGAATCGTGGCATATAGCAGTATGATTATCAGCAACGTTCCCATATCCGGGAAAATGTTTTAAAACACTTCCCATCTTAATATCATTCATTGCCTTTACGACATTTTTCACAAATTCAGCTGTTTCATTAGGATCAGTTCCAAATGAACGTTGATAGATAAAATCATCTTTACTCATTGCAACATCAGCTACCGGACCTATATTTACATTAATTCCAAATTCTTTTAAAAACTCCGACTTTTCTGTAGCATCACTAATAATAGCGTCCATCCCGCCTGCTTTAAAAACATCTTGGGGAGAACGAAATTTGTTACTGCGTAAATTATTACTAACCCGTACTACAGTTCCGCCTCTTCATCTACTGCAATCAACATCGGATAGTAACTGCTTTTTGATATGACTGAATATTTTCAATTACTTCCTCACGGGTCCGATTATGAAAATCACGATTATATAACATATAGCCACCTAATTGATATTGTGACAACAACTCAACTGCTTGACTTTCAGGACACCGAGCTAAAAATAATTGTGCTATTTTCTGCTCTAACGTCATCTTTTCAACCATTACTGCAATCTTATGCGAAGCTATCGTAGCATCCGTATTACCAGTTCCACCATTTCTAACTTGAACCGCTTGAACATTTAAGCCTAAAACATCAATTGCTTGTATCGCGGTTGTTTGCTCGAGTTTACCCGTATATTTGATAGTTACTAAGTTCCCATACTGTAACTCATCACCTTTTATTTTGGCCTTTTGACAATCCACCGTATAAACAATATTATTATCATCACGCAAACTGATTGTTTCATGTGTTATATCAACTATCTGTCCCTTTAACTCTTTAGCTGTTATCGTAGTTTCGCCTTCCCCTGCTAAGCGCAACTGATAAACTAACGCCCCCATGATCAATCCTAATAAAACAATGATTATAATGATTTTATGAGTAATAAAATTATTATTTCTTTCCTTCATTTAAAGATCCTCAGGAGTAGTTATTTTAATATTCTCATAACTGCCTATTACAACTTTGACTGGAGCTGTACTAAACTCTTCAACCAATGAGGCATCATCAGTAGCAATAAACCCACTATCTTGAGCCTGTTGATAACAAACTTAATTAAACTCGTTTTAAAGGCTTGCGGAGTTTGAGCTTGCATCAATCTTGCCCTCGGCAAAGTCACCTCAACAGTATCATCACAACAAAGTTTGATCGTATCTTTAACTGGTACCATCAATAAACAGGCATCATATTCTTTTAAACATAATAATAAATCATCTATTTTTTCTGTCGTTATATATGGTCTAGCTCCATCATGGATTAATACATGATCCTGGTCAACTACCTGCAGGCCATTATAAACACTATCTTGACGCTCTTTACCTCCATAAACATAAACAATTCTCTTATCTGTCACTAACTGTTTTAAATCAGTTATCTCATCCGCTTTTGTAACTACAACAAGCTGCTTACAGCGCGGATCATTTAAAAAAGTTTTCATCGTCATTTGATACACAGTTTGATTACCAAAACGATATAACATTTTATTATAATCCAGTCCACTCCGGCTTCCTTTTCCAGCACATAAAATAATCGCACTATAATTCATCAATATCACATCCTTTCACTCATTGTAACATTTAATGATTATCTTGAAAACAAACATTATTTATCGATTTATTAATATAATTAGTAATAATAAGGGAGTGATTTTATTACTAAAAATATAATTGGTTTTATTGCTAGTCTCGGTGTTTTTCTTTATAGTATGCATCTAATGTCAACTAGCCTTGATACCTTAGCAAACGATAAGCTTGAAAATATTTTATATAAACTATCTTCAAATAAATATTTAGGTGTTATCACCGGAACAGCCATCACAGCAATAATTCATAGTTCCTCTGCTACAACTATTATTCTCATCGGTCTCCTTAATAGTCATCTAATTTCATTAAATCAAGCAACTTGGATTATTTTAGGTGCTAATATCGGAACTACTGTAACTGGACTCATGATTGCTTTAGATTTAGGTCAGTCAGCAATCTATTTATGTGTCCTTGGATTATTACTAATGTTCTTAAAAAATAAAATTGCTTATTTAGGACGTGTCTTAATGGCCCTAGGATTGATTTTTTTAGCAATGGACAGTATGGCCGTAGCTCTGGCACCATTACAAACATCCCCATATTTTATTAATATGTTTGGTCATTTAGACAATCCTTTAACCGCTATTTTAGTTGGAACAGTTTTTACGGCGTTGATTCAAAGCTCAACTGCATCAGTTGGCGTCTTGCAAACTATTTATCAAAAGGGATTAATTAGTTTTGCAATGGCTACCAATGTTATTTATGGTCAAAATATTGGCACTTGTATAACCGCAGTTTTAGCATCACTTAATGGCGATCGCAGTTCAAAACGTTTAAGTGCTATTCATATCTTAATTAATGTACTCGGAACTATTATTTTTGTAATCTTAGCAAATTTATCCCACTAGTTTCATTCATCGAATCCTTGACTCCAAATTATATGATGCAAATTGCTTATATGCATACTTTCTTTAATATCATTTCAACTATTATTCTATTACCATTTGATAACTTATTGATCTATCTGGCTAATAAAGTAATCCCATTATCAAAACAGGAGGTCACTTATGCTCACAAACCTTCTCGCTTATATTAACACCTACGGCTACAAGGCAATCTTTCTTTTAATTGCGATTGAAAATTTATTTCCGCCTATCCCATGTGAAATAATTTTAACTTTTGGCGGTTTCATGACAACGATCACAAACCTAACACCTCTAGGCGTAATTACAGTTGCTTCGCTTGGTTCTTATTTAGGCGCAGTGATTCTATATTGGTTTGGCTACTTAATCAATCTAGAACGACTCGAAAAGCTTCTAGTCCAATTTTATTTTAAACGTCATGATCTATCCCGTTCCCTTAACTGGTTTGAACAATATGGAAAAATCTCTGTTCTTATTGGTCGCTTGATTCCGATTGTTAGATCATTGATTTCTCTGCCTGCCGGAATTACTAAAATGAACTTCTTTAGTTTCTCATTTTATACTTTGATTGGTACAATCATTTGGAATAGTATTTTAGTAGTTCTTGGAATTATTTTAGGAAATAACTGGATCTTAATTAGTAAATATGTTAAACAATACGCACTGATTATTGCAATCATCACACTATTAATTATTTTATGGAAAAAGCGAAGACTCAATTAACTTTGGGCCTTCGCTTTATTTTGAAAATATTTATTAGCTGCTTTAACAATTCCTCTTCCTTGAAGTTTCATATCATATTCCTTTAAAATCAACTCAATATCTTCTTCTTTAACCTCATGAGGACAATTTTTACGAATAATTTTCTTTAAATCCATTTTTGTTAAATTCTTAAAATTAATTATTTCATCGATACGGCTTAATAATTCATCACTAAAAAATTCTTAACTTTACTACTATGATTATTCTTTTTAAATCCTAATGTATTTTTATGCAGTCCCTTTATTTGACGTCATAATAATAATTGTATTATTAAAATATACTTTTCGTTTATGACTATCTTCTAAATAACCTTCATCAAATACTTGAAGAAAAAGATTTATAACATCTTGACTTGCTTTATCAATTTCATCTAAAAGAATAATACTTTTAGGATAGGTTTGTAATTGTCCCAGTAATAAACTTGGTTTATCATAACCAACATATCCCGGGGCTGCTCCAATTATCTTTTGAACACTGCTGCTATCACGATATTCACTCATATCTAAGCGAATCAATTTACGCCCCAAAAGTTTTGAAAGCTGTTTTGCACTTTCACTTTTTCCAACACCACTATTTCCAACAAATAACATTACTGCACTTGGTTGTTTTGACTGTTTTGTTAATTTTAATTGATTGATTATTTGTTCAATCGCTTTACTTTGTCCAATAATATGATGATTCAATTTTGCTTTAATTTCATCATAATCATAATCCTCACTTATCTTAACTGATGTATATTCTTCTATAACATCTTTAACAATTTGTTTAGTAATAATATGTTGCTGCTTAAATCGGGCTTTAACACAAGCTAAATCAAAAATATCGATGGCTTTATCAGGGAAAGTTCGATTTTTGATATAACGATCAACATTATCAACTAAATATGTTAAAACTTCATTATCGACTTCAATCTGATGAAATTGCTCATAAAATAATTTAGTTTTCTGTAAATTTCTAATGTTTCTTCTTTAGTATTTTCTTTTAGTGTAATAACACTAACGTCGATTCATTGCTTGATCCTTTTCAAAATGCTGGAAATATTCTTCTGTCGTTGTTGCACCAATAATCGTTAGATCTTTTCTCGCTAAATACGGTTTTAAAATATTAGCAGCATCAATAGCCCCTTCGGCGCCACCAGCCCCAATAATATTATGGATCTCATCAATAAAAATGATGACATTATCCATTTCCTTTACCTTATCAATAATCTTTCGTAGCTTTTCTTCAAATTCACCACGATATTTTGTTCCTGCAACAATACTAGATAAGCTCAATTCATAAATAATTTTCTTTTTTAATCCTTCATTTACTTGTTTTTGATTAATTAAATACGCTAATTTTTCTACTAAAGCTGACTTACCTACACCAGCTTCACCAATAATCAACGCATTATTTTTTTCTTTCTTACTTAAAATCATACATAATTTTTCTAATTCTTTTTGTCTACCAACAATTAAATGTTCACCCTGTTTTACTTTCTTATTAAGATTAACTAGTGATTGAATCTGATCTAATTTAGTTTCTAATTCACTACTTTCATTTAATTGATAGATAATTTCTTCAAAATCAACTTTATATTTCTTTAATAATTCGTGAGCTACACTTTCTTCACTCTGCAATAAAGCAATTGTTAGGATATTAAGCGTTACTTTACTTTTATTTTGTTGATTAGTGATTTCCATTGCTACTTCTAAGATACTTTTTACAGCATCACTATACTCCATATAAAGGTTGATCATCATTGTCCCAAACAACCTTTTTATATCCTCATATATATTTTTTATCATCAACATCATATTTCTTAACTAATTCCCGTAATTTGGAATCACTTATCTTTAACAGCGATAGCAGTAAATGTTCACTACCGACATTATTATGACCTAAATCAAAAGCAATACTTTCGCCTACCACAATTGCTTTTTGGGCTTGTTCATCAAATTTTGTTAACATGTTCCACCTCTAATTTTATTATATGTTTGACCTCTTAAATTATTAACGAAACGATTTATTTTAAACATAAAACAGTTCCTTTCCGTAGAACTGTTTATGAGTTGATATAATAGATATTCTGTTTCGACCATTTATTTTTACTTAAATATAGTTGCTTTATCGCATTAGACCACAACTCTTGATAATTTTTACCATGTTTAGGATAATATGCTCCCCGATACTTAAAGTAATTGTGCTGCTTCTATCAATTGTTGTAATATTCTTCTGCCAATTTTGTTTAAATTCTTTAATAGTCTTTTCAATTGCATCATAATTAGCATCGTCTAAAGCCAGATAAATGATAAATTCATCACCGCCAATGCGACCACAAATTCCTGATTTAAAACTTTCTTGCATTGTATTAGCTAATTTTATCAAAACCTCATCACCATACGGATGACCATTATTATCATTAACTTCTTTAAAATAATCTATGTCTAATACTAAGATCACTCCATACTGATGATTACTCATCGCTTCAGTAACTTCTTTTTCAAGTGATGGACGATTTAATATTCCAGTAAGATAATCATGTCTTAAATTATAGATTACTTGTTGATTGGACATCTCTAATTCCTTCGTCTTTTCAGCAATTTCCTTTTTTAACTGAGCATTACTTTCTTCGACAATCCGTTGTGGGAAAAACTCATCATCACCTTGACTATAATCCGGTACTGATTGATGAACATGGATAATCTTCCACTGCATATCATGATATTCAATAATAAAGGTTACTCGTGATGAAAAACTATAGACTAACTGGTCGTTACTATTTTGTCGGCCCTCAATTTGGCCAATTACTACAAATAAGTTATCAGCTAATTCAGTTCCCTGATACCATTCATCTTCAATTATAAAAGTTCCATCCCAAAGTTCTGCTTCTTTATTCAAAGCCGTCATAAGTTCTTGAATGTTGCGACTAACCTCGTGAGCTCCCGTCCCAATGATTGTAATCCTTTTATCAATTATATCTTCTAATAACTTATAATTACGCTTCCCAAGATACTCATGGGCTATATATTGACAAAAGATTTCAGCATCTTTTACTGTTTTCATCTCTGACTCCTTTCATTACTACTCTATTAAATAGTATAGCATATTTCAGTTATATTTAGGACATAATAAAAGACTATCAGTAAAGTGAGTTCCAAAAGTGGATATAACCAACTAGAAGAATTCGCTTCACTGATAATCTTAAGAAAATAATTCTGCAAAAAATGATTTCTTTTTAATTTCTTTACTACTTACACAATAACTTGCCTTCAAAGTACCCGTAAGTTCCTTTCCTTTGCCAGCGCCTAGGACAATTGTATATTCTCCATTATAATACTTAGCTTGATAATCTTTTTGATGATCAGCTAGTGCTTGATCAACATCATCAACACTTTTAATCCAATCTTTATAGTCTTTAATTAAGTCATCTTTTGTTTCATACATTGTCTTAATATCTTTATCACTATTACTATTGGCAATTATTTTATATTTTGGGTCATTACTTGAAGCATTTACTGATACAATATTCATCATAATTAATAATACTACAATTGTTTTTTTCATCTAGTTCACCTCAAGTTCATTATTACCAACTATGATTAAGTTATACAAAAAATATTTAATAAAGGGGTATTTTATGACTAATCGAATTATGCAAAAGGAAATTGTCAGTGATCCTTTTACCGCACTAGTTCCTAATACAGATATAACTGACACTTACAAGAATTTATGGCGCTGCAACAACTTTATGATGCGGGAATTAAAGAAGTAAGAACAAAATTAGAAATTCTTGATGATGAGTTTAAAATAAAACATGATCATAACCCTATTCATCATATGGAATATCGTTTAAAATCTGTAAACAGTATATTGGGAAAACTAGAAAAACGGGGCCTAGAAGTATCTTTAGATTCTATTGTAACTAATTTGACTGATATTGCTGGTGTTCGCGTTATTTGTAATTATGTTAGCGATGTCTATAAAATTGCTGATTTATTAATAAAACAAAGTGATATTAAACTTATTGCCAAAAAAGATTACATTAAACATCCCAAGGAGAATGGTTATCGTAGTTTACATCTAGTTGTTGAAGTTCCTATCTTCTTAGCAGAGAAAGTTCAGCCAACTACTGTAGAAATTCAAATTAGAACGATTGCGATGGACTTTTGGGCAAGTTTAGAACATCACTTGCGATATAAAGCTGATAATGAAGTTCCTGATGGAGTTCGTGATGAGCTAATTGAATGTGCTAAAACAATTTCTAATCTGGATTATAAAATGCAAGGTATCCATGAGGAATTAAATAAACCAAAGAAAAAAAGTGATTTAGTGTAGTATTCCCAAAAAGTTGGACACATTAAATTAAAGCTAAATCTTGAAAGGATTGTTGTCTATATGCAAGTGGACTCAATCCTTTTCTTTTTGTATTGATTCTCTCGTTATTATAATATTCGATATATTCACTCATTGCAGCTTTGAGTTGTTCTCTTGTTTTAAACTCTATTAATCAATTCGATTCTTTGTTCAACAGATATGGTTGTTCTTCCATGTTCTAATCCTATTTCTCCAAGTGAATCAAATATCCTAGACCAGCGAAGAACTTAATTATAAAAACTTCATGTTTAATTCCTGGTGGTCCTTTTATGCATTCACCATTTTTTATGTTTTTAAATACATTCTAATTTAAGTTCTTTACTCTACTTCATATAAAAAGTGACCTCCTAAAGTTGGTCACTACATAGATTACTTTTTCTCTATATTAATTTAAACTGTCCTTTTAAAATATCTTATTATTGGTTATTAAGATATGGTCAATATTTTGCTATTATATTATCAATCTAAAGGGGGATTAGAAATGATTAATGAAAAAACAAATCAACTCGCAAAAACAGCACTAATGATAGCCCTAATTTTTGTTGGAACATTCAGTATTAGAATTCCCAATCCAGCTACTGGAGGATACTTTCATATGGGCGACAGTATGATCTTTTTAAGTGTATTGATTCTAGGTAAAAGAGATGGTGCCTTTGCTGGTGCATTAGGAGGTGCTTTAGCCGATTTACTATGTGGTGCAGCTATCTGGATCGGACCAACTTTAATTATTAAATTCATTATGGCCTGGATCATGGGAATTATTTGGGAACAGTATCCAAGTAAAATAATAAGTGCAATTGGTGGTGGCGTTTTCCAAATTATAGCTTATACAGCAACTGAAACTTTTTTATTTACTTGGCCCGCTGCACTTGGAGCTTTACCTGGTCTAACTATGCAGACTGCTGGTGGCATTATTATTTATGTTATCTTAGCAAGAGCTTTACAGACAACAAAATTATTAAACAGTGATTAAAGAGTTACTGCATTTCAGCAATTTTTTATAAATTTATTTTATTAATTGCAATATAGTTGATAAAGTTTTCTGCAGCTGCTGAAATATAATCTACTTTATTATAAACTAGATAGATTACACGGTAATCTTTTTTTAATTTTAAAGGAATGACCTTTAAATCAAATTCTTTTAAAAATGATGTATTAGCAGCGATTCCTACACCAAACCTTGATTGATCATCCCACCAATCAATAATTCATTTTCCTGTTTAGAAATATAGCGGGGCTCCAATTTATGTTCTGCAAAAATTTTCTTTAACTGTTTGAGCAATTACTAAATCATCAAGATAGCCTACTAAATCATAGTTTACTAATTCTTCTAAACTTATCTCCTGCTTATTTGCAAGTTCGTGATCTGGTGGAACAACAGCAACAAATTCCTGATATAAAACAGGAATAAAAACTAATTCTGGAGCAATTATTTTTCCACAAAAACCTATATCATATTTATGTTCTTTTAGCCCTTTAATAATATTTTCTGTTTTATCAGTTTGAATTTTAAACTCTGTTTGGGGATATTGCTGGAGATAACCTCTGATTGTATCTGGAATATATTGTGATGATAGTGTATGAATTATTCCTAATTCAATCGACTCTCTATTTGGACCTCAGATAGCTGCTAATTTTGTTAACAGTGAAGCCGGCACCTTGCCTATAACAATGTCTATTTAGTTGCTATTGGTGTTGCAATCATCGGTCTTATCTTAAATACTTATTTAATCAAAAAAACTGCTTAGGAGATGAAAAAATGGAATATATTAACATTAAAGGTTTAGACAAACCGATTTCAAAATTAATTATGGGTACAGCCTGGTTTAATCCAGCCTTTGAAGAAGAAATTTTTACAATGCTGGATCAATATGTTGCTGCTGGAGAAACAGTAATCGACACAGGTAGATTTATGGGGCAAACAAAGATGGAGAACATGCTTGTGAATCTGAACGAGTTTTAAAAAAATGGTTTGATTCTCGTAATAATCGCGATCAATTAGTAATTATGGATAAAGCATGTCACCCAATTATTACCCCTGAAGCTGCCATCATCCAGAGTATTGGCGAGTAAAGCCAGATATTATTACTGACGATCTTCATTATAGTTTACTTCATACAGGGTGCGATCATTTTGATATTTACTTACTTCATCGCGATGATCCTAGTGTCCCTGTCAATGAAATAATGGATCGTTTAGAACAGCATCGTCAAGAAGGTTTAATTACTACTTATGGTGTATCCAATTGGGAACTAGATCGTGTTCAAGCGGCAGTAGAATATTGCCAACAAATGGGCTACCAAGGATTATCAGTAAATAATCCATCTTATTCTTTAGCCCATGTCGCGAAAACACGTTGGCCTGGCTGTGTCTATGCAGATGACGATTTTGCTAAATGGCATCAAAATAAAGATGTTACTCTATTTAGCTGGGCCGCTCAAGGACACGGTTTCTTCGCTGATATTTACGATGATAACGCACCTCAGGACATTAAAGATGCTTTCTTTACTCCAGAAAACTTTGAACGATTAAAACGAGCTAAAGAATTAGGAAAACTCAAAGTGGTTCCTTCAATCAATATTGCCCTTGCATATGTACTTGACCAGCCATTTGATGTTGCAGCTATTGTTGGTAGTCGTAATAAAAGTGAATTTGATTCATGTGCTGAGGCGTTAAAAATAAGATTAACTCCTGCTGAAATTGATTATCTATGTCTTAAAACAGACAAATTATAAATTAATAAAAGCCATAGCAGTTATGGCTTTTATTAATTGTTTTTACTTTACAAATACTATATAATTTAATTACGGTAACTATTAAGGAGATGATTTGTCCGGCGCACTTGATGTTACATAATCAGTAACATAAGTGAAACGTGGAAAACTTAGATAATCAAAAATGCATAATTTTTTACCTGTCAAAAACAGGTTTTATTGTTATGCCCAAATGATTATTTTAATTTCCACATTAATAGTCAAAACTCTTAACTGTGGAAATAACCACAGTTTTTTATTTTATCTAGTTACCGGATCATACGAAAGGACAAAACACGATGAAAGATATATTAAAACAATTAAATACGCGACCTAAATTATTTGAACAAAGTACAGCAAGTATTTGGGACGACCCTCATATTTCAAAAGGCATGTTAAAAGCTCATCTTAACGAGAACCAAGAATCAGCTACCCGTAAACTTGACTTTGTAAAAAAATCAGTTGCCTGGATCAATACTGTACTACCTAATCATCATTATAACAACTTACTTGATCTTGGTTGTGGCCCCGGTATTTATGCTGAATTATTCTATCAGTATGGTTATCAGGTTACTGGTATCGATCTATCAAAACGGTCAATCAGTTATGCTCAGGCTTCCGCCAAAAAAAAGGATTTGATATTATTTACCTTCGTAGTGACTATACCAAATCGAACTTTAGACAGCACTATGATTTAGTTACTTTAATTTATTGTGATTTTGGTGTCCTTCCTCCTGCTACTAGGAAAAAGCTCTTGCAAAAGATCTATAACACATTATCCCCCAAAGGCGCTTTATTATTTGATGTCTTTACTCCTTTACAATATGATGGAGCGGTAGAACATAAAAATTGGCAAATAAATGAAAATGGTTTTTGGCATAATGACTGGCACTTAGTTTTAAATGCTTTTTATCGTTATGATAATGTCCATACATTTTTAAATCAGTATACTGTCATTAATGAAGATAGAATAACTACTTATAATATCTGGGAACATACTTTTTCCCTGAAAGAATTAGAGAAAGACTTAAAAAATGCCGGCTTTACTAAGCTTGATTTTTATAAAGATGTCATTGGACAAAAATATGATAAAACAAGTAAAACTATTTGTGTAATTGCCCAAAAATAAGACTAAATAAAAATGACTCCTTAAAAAGTCATTTTTTATTAATAATTCTTATTCAGATAAAACATTGGTTTTGCTTTTTCATTAACTTCAAAACCAAGATGTTCATAAAAACCAACAGCAGTATTTACACCAATCAAACAAACTTTATGATAGTCCTTATAATGTTCCAGCATCATTTGCATCAGTTTTTTACCAATTCCATATTTTTGATATTGTGGATTGACTAAAACATAATGAACATAAGCAACCATGATACTATCGTCCATCGAAGCAACCAGACCAACACACTTATCATTATCCCAAGCGCTAAAAACACTTCCATAGTTTTTTATTGCCTGTACTAATTGAGCAGGATAGTTCGCTGACTCCCACTCTACCGATTTAAATAAATCAACTAATCTCTCTTGCGAAATCTCTTTAATATTCTTATAGGTTAATTCCATAAATTCCTCCATCTATGTTTAAAGCGCATATGCCGCTTTAATTAATATTTTGAATCAATGTCGTAATAAACTAAATCATCAAATGTCTGGCGACGAATCACTTCACGATCCTTACCTTCATACGTAAATACCACTGCCGGTTTTGGCAATTGATTATAATTTGATGACATTGAATAATGATACGCTCCTGTTGAAAACATTGCCAGAATATCTCCGGGCTCTGGGTCTTGTAACATAATATCCTTAATTAAAATATCTCCAGATTCACAGTTCTTTCCAGCAACAGTAATTAGGTGATCCGTCGGCATTTCTGCTTTATTTGCAATAATAGCATCATATTTAGCAGCATATAAGCTAGAACGAATATTATCAGTCATCCCACCATCAACTGTAATATAATCACGAATATCTTTAATATATTTAGATGACCCGACGGTATATAATGTGATTCCAGCATTTCCTACACAATAACGACCAGGCTCAACTAGGACCATCGGACGTTTTAATCCCCGAGCATCAAATCCTTTAGTAATGATTTCCATGATCGTATCAACTACTGTTTCAAATTCTAATGGGTTATCAGCAGCTGTATAAGCAATTCCAAAACCACCACCTGCATTTAATTTATTAATTACAATTCCAAAAATATCATAAATTTCATAAGCAATTTCAACAAATTTATTCATTGCTAAAACATACGCTTGAATATCTTCAATTTGACTGCCAACATGACAATGTATTCCATCAAAATTAATATTTGGAGCATCAATTACCTTTTTGATTGCTTTTAGATATGTATTATCATGGCTGCTAAAACCAAATTTTGTATCTTTGGCACCAACTCGAATATAGTCATGACCTCCTGCATAAACCCCCGGTGTGATTCTGACAATCCCATTTATTTTGACACCTAATCTCGAAGCAATTTCTTGGACTAAATCTATTTCATAAAAATTATCTATTACAAAATTTTCTACCCCGTTTTCTAACGCGTATTCTATTTCTGATGGTAATTTATTATTTCCATGGAAATAAATCTTTTTAGGATCAAATCCACTTTTTAAAGCAACTGAAATCTCACCCGCTGATACACAATCGATTCCAACACCATATTCTTTAGCAATTTTATAAATTGCAATACAAGAAAATGATTTTGATGCAAATAATGGTAGTGTATTTTCATACTTTTCAATCATTTTCGTTTTTAATTTATTAAATTGATGTCTAATATGTCCTTCAGACATAACATATAAAGGTGTTCCATATTTTTTTGCTAACTCTGTTGCTTTAACATCATCTATGTATAAGTTATTATTTTTAATTTGTGCAAATTCCGTTTGTAAGACCATATTTTCCCCCTATTAATATAATGATTTTAAGTAAATAAACCATTATCTTTATCATTTAGTGCATAAGCAGCACTAATCGCACCTTGAACAAATACTTCTTTTGATAAAGCCGTATGCTTGATTTCAATAATTTCATCTACTCCCGCAAACATAATCGTGTGTTCCCCAAAAATTGTTCCCCCACGCAATGACTGGATCCCAATTTCTTCTTTCTTTCGTTTTTCATGACGACTGCTGCGATCATAACACGCTTCTACGCCATCAATTTCCTCAGCCATAACTTCATATAATAATTCAGCAGTTCCTGAAGGTGCATCAATTTTCTGATTATGATGTTTTTCAAGGATCTCAATATCATATCCTGCGTCATAAAATTCTTTTGCGAATTGTCGTAACATTTTTGTAACCATCTGCACCCCAAATGATGTGTTATATGATTGAAAGATAGCAATTTCTTTAGATGCTTCTTTAATTTGATCAAGCTGTTCTTGACTATAACCTGTCGTAGCAATTACTAATTTTGTTTGATTCGCTAATGCATACGTTAAAATATCATTTAAATTGTTCGGATGAGAAAAGTCGATGATGACATCGGCTTTTTCATCGCACTCTTTTAATGAACTATATGTTTTTTCAGGAACTTTTTCATCAAATTCATAACTTACAATTCCCATTAATTCCATATCATTTTGACTTCTTACTTTATGGGCAATCTTTTTCCCCATTAATCCATATCCATATACTAATACTTCATCTTAAAACCCCAACTTTTCAAATGCATCCATCGCATCAAACAATAATTTTTTATTTTCTTCGGTTGTTTCAATCAAAGGCAATCTCAATGTCGGTTTACATACATTCATTCTTGCTAATGCAGCTTTAGGCATAATTGGATTAACATCAATGAACAAATAGCGACATACCGGCTCAAGAGCATAGGCCAATTCTTGAGCTTTAGGTAAATCACCTTTTAATGCTAATTGAGCCAACAATTCAGTTTGGCGTGGATAAATATTTGATAATACTGAAATAACTCCTTTTCCTCCGGCACAAATAAATGGCAAGATATTATCATCACATCCTGAATACATATCAAAATCCATACCTTGAGTTTTAGCTAAAACTTCCATTGCATATGCAATATTATCTGTTGCATCTTTCATAGCAACAATATTTTTATGTTTAGCTAATTCAACAACTGTTGCAACATTAATATTTATTCCCGTTCTTCCTGGAACATTATATAAAATCATTGGAATATCTACTGCATCAGCAACTGTCGTATAATGTTTGATCAAACACGCTGACTTGTTTTATTGTAATATGGAGTTACAACTAAAATTGCATCAGCCCCTTTTTCTTTAGCATAATGTGCTTTCTTTAAAGCTGTTGCGGTGTCATTGATCCTGCTCCAGCGATAACCTTTACACCAGTTCCCGCTGCCATCTCTAATGTAATATCTAATAATTTAATTCATCATCAATATGAATCGTTGCAGTTTCACCAGTAGTTCCATTAACTAATAAAGCTTGTACACCGCCATCAAGCATTCTTTGAACCTGACGTCTAAATCCATCATAATCAATACTTCCATCTTCATGCATTGGTAATACTAGTGCTACTGCACTACCTTCAAAAATAGCCATAATTTCCTCCTATATATTTAAGCCAAAAGCTTCATCTAATTTTTTCATTGCTAATTCTTTGTGTTTCTTATCAACAATAAACGAGATTGTTCGTTTAGAGGTTGTTACTTGATAAAAATGAATGTTGTTATCCCCTAAAATAGTAAATACTTTAGCCGCTGCCCCAGGGGTCGTTTCTAGTAATTTTCCCCCAACTGCAATTTTAAAATATTTACGATTAGTCGCAATTTCTAATTGCTTAACCTCATCTTTTAATCTCATAATTGCATCATTAAGATTCTTTTGATATTTTTCATCAAGTGTAATCTCAATTTGCATCGCATCTTCAATCATTACTTGAGAAATCATATCTACATTTACCCCACACTCACTCAAGATTGTAAATATCTTGGCAATAATCATTGGGTGTTTAGGAACATTTCTAAGTTGTAATTGAATAATATTTTTCTTCGTAGCTCACTGCATCAATAATATTTTCCATCATTGTTCTCCTTTACAAAAAAGTTGCAATGAGTATCATTGCAACATAAACAGCGTATGAACAATGATAGCTCACCATTATCTATTGATAATGACAGTCTTATAGATCTTCACTATAAGCCCAGAGGATAAACGCATGCAATCATTTATCTCTTCGGCGAACGCTCCTCCCTTTACCTGGTTTGTCATCTTATGGTAAAAACTTCTTAACAATTCGCGCCTCTATCTAATATCTGTTTACAATATATCACAATAGATATCATATTACAATACCAATTATACCGCTTTAACCAGTGTTTTTATATAAAAACATGCTCATTTTTGGCTTTATCAATAATTTATATGAAACAAAATCATAAAAATGTCAAAATTATACAAATAAAGAAAAATAACTATTCTTGATTATTTTTCCAGATAGATTGTTTTCACTAAAATATGAACATAAAAAAGCTATGAATTTATCTTCATAGCTTCTATTTTTAAATTATTTCTAAATCCGGCTGTCCGATTGTTTCATTATTATAAACAGCAAGGTCTAATTCATTTTCACTTCGGGCAACTAACATTGCAGCACTAGCGGCACCAACAACATTAGTTGCTGTTCTTGCCATATCTACAATACTTGAAATAGGTGCTAATAAAACAATAATTCAATCGGTAAGCCTGCTGAAGCAAATAATGCAGTAGCAGTAATGGTTGCAGTACCAGGCACCCCAACAGTTCCAATTGATACTACTACAGCTAAAACAATTAAAAATATATACTGACCGATTGAATAATCAATCCCCAAAACATTTATTGCGAAGACTGCTAATAAAACTGGCCAAATTCCTGCACATCCCGGCATACCTAGATTAGCCCCTAAACTAGCTACAAATGAAGCAACATCTTCATTAACTCCTAGTTTCTTTGTAAGTTGTCTAACAGTGACAGGAATTGTCCCAATACTACTTTGAGAAGTGAATGCTACTACCCCAGCCGGCCAAATTCCTTTAAAGAAATTAAGCGGATTTAACTTTCCTACCACCTTTAATAAAACACTGGTTACCCCAAAAATTTGGATTATACTCAATAAATATGCTAATCCTAAGACGCTCAATAGCGGAATCAGATCACTTAGAGCACTCTTGCTTACTGCACGTGCAATCAATGCTAATACAGCATACGGTGTAAAGCTAATAACAAAGTTAACAACCTCTCCCATCACACGATTTCCGGCATCTATAAAATGCTTAAACGGTAAAACAGCTTTTTGCTGATTACGGGCAATCTTATTGTAGGCAATCGCAACAATTACAGCGAAAATTACAATAGGTACTACTTCGCCATTTACCCAACTGTTAGCCAAATTGCTTGGAAATAAATTAATGATCGTATCGATGAATGCCGGAACTTCCACCGCTTTATAATCACTTGCCAATTGATAATTTATGCCACTTCCAACTTTAGTTACTACTGCTAAGGTCAGTGTTATAGTACTAGCTAGTAGGGTGTTTAATAATAAAAATATTATCGCTTTGGCACTTATTTTCTTTAATTTGATCGATGTTCCTAAATTTGTAATACTTGAAATAATACTGAATAATAATAGCGGGATAACGATCGCTAAGATCAAATGCGAATAAATCGTTCCGATTGCTTCTAAATACAAATAATGTCCTTTAAAAATCAATCCTACGGCTACCCCAAAAACTAATCCTAAAATAGTTAAAAGCCCAAAATCATACTTCTTCACTTTACCTAGAAAATAGATAATTGCGAAGAAAACACCTGCAAGAAGCACGGCTCCTAATTCAAAAATATTTATATTCATTTAACTGTCCTCTTTCCTTAATAAATTTATTTAACAACATTATTAATTATGACAACAGCCATACATTCGTTTCCCATTCAAAAATCTTTTTTATTTTTTAATATCTTTACGGAAATCATCTATCCCTCTTTTCCTACTGTATTAGTATGATATAAATTTATACTATTGCTGGACAAATGTCAAGAATAATGAAAAGTTCTTAGCAAAAGCTTAAGAACTTTATAAAATCATATCTTCTTTTTTAGTTGACATGGATTGCCATAAGCTAGTACGTTAGCAGGAACATCTTTAGTTACCACACTGCCTGCTCCAATAACGCTATTATCGCCAATCGTAACTCCTGGTAAAATAGTACAGTTTCCACCAATCCAAACATTATTCCCAATGGTAACTGCTTTCCCAAATTCAATTTCTTTTAAACGCTCTTGTGGATCGATTGAATGACAGGCAGTATATATTTGGGTATGTGGACCAATCAGAGTATTATCACCGATCTTAATTTCACAAACATCTAAAAACACACAGCCGTAATTAATCATAACATCTTTTCCCAAATAGATATTACAGCCATAATCACATTGAAATGGCGGATGAATCCAAAAATTACCGCTTGTATTAATAATTTTTTTCATTAAGCGGCTTCGCATATTATATACATGAAAACACCTTTTATTATACCTATGCAAACGCCGCGCTGTCTTATCATACATATAGATCAGTTTTAAATCTCGGGGATTATAAATTTCTCCCCGCTCTCATCTTTTCAAACTCACTCATTTTATCACCTACTTGTTATCATCATAACATATAATCTATACCTCAATTACTAGTATATAAATTGAAGTGAATCCCCTCGTCAGTATAATCCTCTACTTATCTTTAATAATACTTTTACTACACTGGTATGTGATGATAAAATAACCACCATAAATAATAACTAAAAAGATTCCAGTCATTATAATAGCATCAAATACATTAGCCTGATTAAATGTTTGCAGCATTATATTGCAAACCTGGATACCAAAAATTGAATGAATCAATGCTAAGATAAGCGGGAAAGCAAAATAAACAGCTATTTGCTTAAATAAAGAACGATTAATCATTTTTTCATCAACACCAACGTTCCTTAAAATCTGATATTTTCCTTTATTATCAATGCTTTGTGACAACTCTTTGAGTGCCAAGATAGCAGCACAAGAAATCAAAAATACAATTCCTATATATAAACCAATAAAGATAACCATAGCTCCCATAGACACACTACTACTTGAAATTTGAATTCTTGTATTAATCAATAAGACATCAGAGCTATAACTGTGCATTTTTTCATCTACTTCGTTTCTTGTATCCTGATCATTTGCAGCATAATTACCCACTAAATAACTATCAGCAGGAATAAAATTACTAACCGCTTCATCTGGAACAATATACACTCCCATACACATATGACTAGACTGCATTGATAAAAAACCATTTTGACATTTATCAAATTTACTCTGATATATCTTTCCGTTTAACTCAATAGCTGGTTTTTCTTTAAGAAATTGATTTCGACTAAACATTAAATTTTCATAATTCCCCATTACAACATATTCGTCTTTTAAATCATAAGTTGGTAAATTATATATTTTAGCCAATTTATTATAATCACTAAGTTTAATAATATCTTCACAATTATTCAAATAACTTTCACTTACATCTTTAAAGGCACTGCCAAAAGTATCTCTATATGTCAATTGTGAAGTACGATAAGTCATAAATGTATAAATGTTTTTTAAATCATCTAATCCTATTTGCTTTTGAGACAAATATTTTGTAATTGATAAATTATCAACACTTACATCTTTTTGCATTTGAATATCAACTGGAGCTAACTCATTTATCTCTTCTGTTGCAGAATTATTTAACGCAAAAGCACTTGAAAAAATACAGATCGTTAAAAAAGCATTAAACAAATTACCGTTGTTGAAAGTACTGTTGTATTAATCTTACTACTAATTTGTTTAACCGTAAAACTATTTAAATTTTTGAAATAATAATTTTTAGATGCCATAACAAATTTTAAAATCAAACCTGAAATAGACCAATAGATTAAAAACGTTGCGACAGCACCATAAATCATTTGGAAAAGCACTGAGCTGCTGTTCGTTAAATTACCAGCTCCTGCGGTAACGTTATAATAAGCATAACTTAATAATACAACAGCACCAATAAAGATCCCTATACAAAGATAGGTATTCTTTAATTTAACTTCTTCATTTTGTCTATTTGCTGTCAATAATTTAATTAATTGTTGGCGATTTACTTGAATCGTATTAAAAACCATAACCAGAAGATACATAATCCCAAAATAAATCATTGTTTTTATCCACGCACTTAAAGAGAAAACAAATGTAAATTTAGTCATGTCTGCTTCAAACATATTAGCTACAACAATCGACATTACTTGAGATAGAGCGACTCCTAAGACTAAACCAATTACTAATGAAATCAAACCAATTGTTATAGTTTCAACTAATAGTATTTTAGAAATCTGTTTTTTTGACATTCCTAATATCATATATATCCCAAACTCTTTTTTTCTTCGCTTCATTAAAAATTGATTTGCATAGACAATTAAAAACCCTAATATAAATGAAACAAATACACTTACGCCTGACAACACATTATTCATTAGTTTAATAATATCTTTAGTTGAACTATTTAGTTTCAGCATAACTGTTTGGCTTTCCAAAGAATTGAAGATATAAAAGATTGCCACTCCAAGGATTAATGTAAAAAAATAGATTGCATAATCTTTAAAACTTTTTCTAATATTCTTTAATGAAAGATTAAATAACATCACTTACATCGCCCCAAGCAAAGAAACAACATCAATAATTTTATCAAAAAAATTGTTTACGAGTAGCTTCACCTCGATTAAATTGATTAAAGACCTTTCCATCTTTGATAAAAATCACTTTAGAAGCATAGCTGGCACTAAAAGCATCATGAGTTACCATTAGAATCGTTGTTTGATAGTCTTGATTTAATCTTTGAAGTCGTTCTAATAACATTTTAGAACTTTTAGAATCTAACGCTCCAGTAGGCTCATCTGCTAAAACAAGTTTAGGATTTGTAACAATGGCCCGCGCACTAGCTACACGCTGTTTTTGTCCTCCAGACATTTCATAAGGATATTTATTTAAAATATCTTCAATATCTAATTTTCTTGCAACAACTTTTATTTGCTGTTCAATTTGCTTTAGCTTTAAAATTTTGAATTTGTAAAGCCAAAGCAATATTTTCATAAGCTGTTAGCGTATCTAATAAATTAAAATCTTGAAAAATAAATCCTAGTTCTTCACGTCTAAACCTATTTAGATCATTACCTTTAAGTTTTGTAATATCCTGACCTTCAATATAAATATGACCACTTGTAACTTTATCAATAGTTGAAATAACATTCAGTAGTGTAGTTTCCCTGAACCACTAGCCCCATGATAGCAATAAATTCACCTTTATCAACATTCATTGAAATATTGCTGATAGCTTTAGTAAGATTACTCTTATTTCCATAATATTTACTAATATTTTCAATCGTTAGAATATTTCCATAATCTTTCTCCTTTACAATTAAATTATAGAAAAAAGGCGGTCTTGGTAACATCGAAATAACTTACATCACCTTACAACCTTGTAATATTGCTCATCATTAAAAGAAATTGTTACTTTCGTATACTCACTATATTTAGATTCAATTATAATCTTATGACCTAATTTATCACATAATCGCTTAACAATATATAAGCCATCCCCGTAGAACTAGAAACAAGACGCCCGTTTTCACCAGTAAATGATTTTTCAAATACTCTCGTTAGATCACTAGTCTTGATTCCCAGACCATTATCAATTATTTCTAAAGCAATATTATTCCTTCTAATCACATTAAAAGCTATTTTACACTTATCTGTACGCCGATATTTAATACTATTACTAACAATTTGATTAATAATAAATTCTAGCCACTTGCTATCGCTTAAAACAGAACAATTAACTTGACCGATTTCGATCTTAATATTTTGATACAATAAACTATCTTGGTTCTTCTTAATAACATTTCTAATAATTGTTCCTAATTCACATTGTTTAATCAAATAATCTTTCTCACTACTATCTTGTCGGGCATAATATAAAACTTGTTCTACATAATTTTCAATTCGACTAACTTGATCCTTTAGTTTTCTTTCATTATGTTCATGATTATGAATCATCAACTTTACACTAGAAATTGGTAATTTAACTTCATGAATCCATAATTCAATATATTCTTTAAAATTCTTAAGATTATCTTGATAAGTCTCAATCTCCTCATACATTGACTTATCAATCTCATACAACGCATCATATAAAATCTTTCCTTCTAGAAAATCAGGCTGAGCAATCAATTCTGTAATTAAACATTTTTTATCTAATTGATTTAATTTAATGCGAAAATTATTATAGAAAGCATGTTTTTGATAATAATCATATCCAATAAGCAAACCACTAAATAAAAGCATAACTAAAACAATAGCATAAATTAATGCATTTGAAACTTTAAACATCAATAAGAAGAATAGCACGCTCACAATCATAATTATTAATAAAATTAGATAGGCCAGTCTATCTAGTAAGTATTCTTTTATTCTCATATTAACATATACCCCTGATCTCTCCTTGTTTCAATCACATCAAAAAGGCCAATCTTTTCAAGTCTTTTTCTTAGTCTAGTCATATTAACTGTCAAAGTATTATCATCAATAAATTTATCCGTACCCCATAGATAATTCATAATATCATCAACGAGTTACGATTTTCCCTTGATTCATAAGAAGATAATAAAAAAATTCCCATCTCATTTTTAGATAACAATAATTCCTGATCATCTTTTTCTAACGTACTTTTCATCAAATTAACCCTAATATTTTGATAAGTCAGTTTTGGTTCAGCTTTATGGAGTCGCTTAAAAACAGCTTCAATATGCAGTAATAAAATCGTTGGATTATATGGTTTAGTAATATAATCATCAGCACCATAGCTTAATGCAAGAATTTCATCGATCTCACTATCTTTACTTGTAACCATAATAACTGGAATAGTTGATTTTTCTCTTAATTTTTTTAATAGCTGCTGTCCATTCAAAAATGGAATCTTAATATCTAATAGAATCAATCTGGATCTATTACTAAAATCTCTTCTAACGCATTTTTAAAATCTTTTAGAATGATTCCTTGGTAACCATTATTATCTAATAAAACTTTTAATTCTTCTCGTAATTCTAATCATCTTCAATAATTAATATTTTCATAACGATCTCCTCTTTTTTATTATACACAATTATTTTTTATTACATAGTTATCTTACAAAGATGTAAGTTATTATTATCTCATTTTTTAGTTAGAAAGATTCGCTACGATAATTTTAAAACAAAAAAAAGACATAGGATAAATCCTATGTCTCAATCATATAATTACTAAATATCGTTATTAGTGTAGAGTTTCTATTTAACAGTTTTAATTTATAAATAAGTAAGTTATTTAATGATTATATCATATTTAATTGTATAAATATCAATCAAATTATGATATTAGGTATCAAATTATGATACTTACCATCAGTTTTTGTAATCGCTTTCATAAAGCCGCTGTGATAAAATATTTATAATGAAGGAGGGAAAAAAGAAATGTTTAAGAAAAATTTTTTATTGGTTCCCTAAGCCTGATGTTCGCATTAAGTGGTATTGGTGCGGTACAGGCCGAAGGAGACCGAGGATCCAAATCAACAGCATCTAAAGTAGTAGAACTTGATCCAAATGGAAATGCATTTTTAACAGATCTTACTGATGATGGATATGCTGAATTAGGAAGGTACAAAGTAGAGAAAATCAAGGATAATATTTATCACTGGGATGAGGGAACAAAAAAACTTCCTGGTGGTGCAACAGATGAGAGCGGCGTAACAAATAACCCATCATCTATGTATTTTGTACTAGAAGAAGACGGTGTATTATTAGTTGATTTAGGAAATGGCTCTGAAAACGATGAAGATATTCAAAATGCAAAAACAATCGTAAATTCAATGACAGGAAATAAGCCGTTATCAATTATTATTACTCATAGTCATGGTGATCATACTGGCTTTGGACGATCAGAAACAGTATTCGCAGACGTTGACGTTGAAAAAGTATATATCAGTGAACCTGATTATGCTGCTGCCGCGGAAGCAATCACTCAATTTGATAGTAAAATCACAAAAGTTAATCATGGTGATACTGTTAACATTTATGGTGCCCCATATGTATTCAATGTTGTCAGTGCTCATACCGAAGGCTCTCTTATGATTACAGATACCACTCATGGAGCATTATTTACTGGTGATACATTTGGCAGTGGATTTATTTGGGCACTTTTTGAAACAAATGATGGAAACCCAATTGCTGCTTTAAACGAAGGATGTGCTTTAGCTAGAACTATTTTAAATGAAAATCCTTCTCTATCTATTTTAGCTGGTCATCGCTGGCAACAATTTTGGGAAGACAATGCCCAAAGACCTAACGAAATGTCAATTCAATATTTCAACGATATGGCACAAGTTATTAGCGGTCTATTAGATGGTACAACTATTTCACAACCTTATCCAGAAGTTGCCTGGGCGCCTGATGCAATTGAGCTTTCAAGCAATGGTGCAAAGGCTAAAATAGATACATTACCAAAGTATGTTGAAGCTTACAAGGCCTCAGTTAATGAAATGAGCGAAGCCTATGTTTACAGTGGTAGCGATAAATTAAGTATTGAATCAGTCAATGCTGCCGCTGCTGCAACTTTCGTTGTTTATCCTGATGGAAATTTAACAGATGAAGAAGCACAAAAATATATTAATGAATCAGGAATAAAAGATATTGTTGATCGGGCGGCAAGCAAAGTTTATGTTGCTAGACCTGCTAATGGCATTTCTTTTACTGATGATGATGTTATAGGTTTTGAAACAATCGTAGGTAAAATTGGTGTTTCAAATAACTTTAAATTAATTGGGATTGGTGATGGAGCAACTTTCATTAATCAAAACTTAACATCTTATATGAACTTTGTATCTGGGCTTGCTTTAATTAATCCAGCTCAAGGGCAAGAAGTTAAAGTATCTGTTCCTACTTACTTAGTAACTGATGATCAAGCTGTTATCAATAGTTATGTAAAAGCAAATAATGCTGGTAAGGTAAAAGATGGATATTATGAAAACCCAGAAAGTCATTATGAAATCGTTGTTGTTAATAGCGATACAAAAACAAGTGCTGCTGATGCAACAAAAGATGCATGGAATACTGTTTTAGAAAAATTTGGAAGAATTGGTAACTATAGTGAAGTCTATAAACAAACAGCAACTTGGTACTCTAGACCATTACTTTCTGGTGATAAAGAAGCTGATCAAGCAAGAAAATACCAATATTTTGATTCTGTTGATGCAATCGATAATATTGAGCGTCATGTAGTTACTCAAGATTTAGATAAAGATGGTACTGATTCATTATGGTATGAATATATTCCTGAACAATCTAAAGATGCTCAACCAGGAAGTGTCCCAGTAGTTATTCTATTCCACGGTAATACAAATGATCCTAGAACTCAATATGATACTTCAGGATGGGCACAAATAGCAAGTGAAGAAGGTGTAATCTTAATTTGTCCTGAGTGGCAAGGTCATACATATCAAGGATATACATACGATCCAATGACTGATGATTCTAATGAAACTCCTGATTCAGATGTTATTACAATGTTAAAGATCATTGAAGAGAAATATCCACAGATCGATCAATCAAGAATTTATATTTCTGGATTATCTGCCGGAAGTAGAAATACAACAAATGCCGGTCTATCAGATGCTAAATACTTTGCTGCTGGAGCTGGTCATTCCGGGCCATTCGGTGCAAGTGACTTAAATAAAGAGCTGTTGCTGCTAATAAAGATAAATATGATATGCCAATTATTTTCTTCACTGGTGATGGTGATGAATATTGTAAAGATGCATTTGATACAACAGAATTAAATGCAGGATTACAAGTAGCTCAACTTTATCAAGAATTAAATGATATGGAAGTTACTCAAGTTGAAGACATCAAAGATGAAGATGCATATCTATATGGTGTTCCTTGGACAAAACGCTATACAATTGAGCCAACCGCTGAAAATATTGCTAAAATCGATGTTGGTGCAATTGAAAATGCCAAAGGTGTAGAAATCAGCATGGCTCGTATTTATGGTTGGGGACATTGGAACTATACTCCAGATGCTAAATTAATGTGGGAATTTATGAGTAAATATGCTCGTGATTTAGAAACTGGTGAAACAATTCGTTTGGATCTACAAGAGCCAGATACTCCTACTGATAATCCTAGTGATACTCCTAACGATACTGAAAAACCAGCAACTCAACCATCAACATCTACAAGTGTTAAAACTGGTGATTCAACAATGATTGCACCATTTGTTATTGTTGCAAGTTTATCATTATTTGCATTAGTAACTGTTATTAAAAAAAGCAAAGCAATAAGATAATAACATACAGTTTTAAATAATTGTAGAAATATAAAAAACAAAGGTTTATTAAAAACCTTTGTTTTTTATCCCTAATTGACTACAAAAACATATTAAATAGACAGCTATCTTCTTTAATAATAAAAAGCAACTGCACTAATTACAGCAATTGCCTATAATTTACTTACCTTTATTCATTACTTTATTAAATAATTTTTCAGTTTCTTCAAATTGTTTTAAGATTGCATCATTACTTGGTTTCTTTACTTTTACTGCATTTTTTTCATCAACTAAAATTTGTAAATTCTTATCAATATTTTTTAATAACACAATCATCTCATCTAACTTTTCTTCCATCTCTATCCTCCTATATCTCCCCATCGATTTCCTAAATATTTTTTACCATCAATTCGATAAAGAAAATCTGTTGTTTGTGAAGTATCTGTCGCAATCACTGGCTCTAGCATGGTTAATCCAACATTGACACTACAATCATCACCAACTCGGGCTGCCAAATAATAATTACCAACTTTTCTAATTCGATAGTAATAAGTATTTTTAACTTTACCAATATCTTCAACATCTTGGCGATCATTTGTTGCAACACCAAATTCCTCAAGACTGCCAGACATTATAGTAATCCCTAGAATTTGTGTATCTATTTTCTTATCAGTATTATTTATAATTGTGAATTGTTTTGCCACCTCTAAAACAATTTCATTATAATCACTACTGTCAGCTTTTATTTTAACAAAATCTTCATTTGATTCAAAGGCTGTAATATTAATACTATCCATCTTTTTTATCAACTTTTCACCATTACTTACTTTAATCTCATCACTAACTACATTGTCTGTTTCAGTTTGTGCATCTATTTTATTTTCAGACTTATTATTTGGTTGTGGTCTTACCTTTTCATCATCTGAATCTTTTAAAATATACAAGTTTGTTTACCATCATTAAGATTAGAAATAACCAATTCCCAAGAACGACGATATTCGTCATCATCATAACCTTTAAAATAATTAAAAATTAAACACTTTTTCACTTCATTATCTTTATATATTTCGAGAATATAACCATTAACCAGCTTTAGTTTATCATAATCATAAACCGCTCCATTGTAATCTATAATAGCTAGTTTACCATCATTAAAAGTTATACGCAAAGCTCCGTGAGTAAAAGTTTTCCCATTATAATAAGCAAAGATCTGCTCTTTTGAATTATTATTTTTACATCTCGATGGACAATATACTGTCCTGATATATTCGTTCCTTGATACACAATTACTTTTTCATAATTGGTTAAATCTGCAACTTTATAACTATCTAAATTATTAATCGTTTTATTCTAAAATTCCATATTCTGCGATAATATCTTTATAAATATTTAACTCACGTTCTTTCATGATACAAGCAAACTTCCCATAATAATCATGGTATGTTTTTATTTTAACAGACTGTCCCCATACAATAAATCCTGCAATAATTACAATTATAATGATCACTGTTGCTTTTTTATTTTTTAACCGGTTATATACAAATAGTGCTAGCAAAATACTTATTAATTTCAAAACTCGAACAACTATGCCAAGACTATTAATAATCTCATAGTTATAGTTTAAGCAAGAAATTATTCCAAAAATTAAAACAAATAAATTATAAAAGAAATATATCCCTAAACCATAAATAATTAAAAGTGAAACTCTTTCAAAATTAATAAGACGACCATTATATTCAATCATTGTAACGCCTTGTTCTTGAAGTTTATCGAGCAGAACTTCATGGTATTTTGTTACAATATTAGCAAAACCATAATTCATTTCAATTCTATTATTATCATAAATAATTTTTTTTATCTCGCGATACTCCAAGTTCCCAAATGATCAACTAACCCTTGTTCACCAATTTCAACATTGCGACAAATTTGTCCTTTTTTATTAAGAATAATAATTACAATAAAAACCACGATCGCAACAATCAAACATGTCATATAATTAAAAATATGTTTAAACCAAATCAATGCAAAAGCTGCTCCAAACAGCATCATAATAATGAAAAAATAGACTAATTATGATTTTAGCAATATTCTTTTTCACATATTTTACTTCCATACTTAATTACCTCAAATTAAATATGGCAAAAATACTGTTGCCAATCCTAAGAAAAAGAAAAATCCCAATACATCAGTTACAGTTGTGACGAAAACTCCGCTTGCTAGAGCTGGATCAATATGAAATTTTTCCAAAATAACCGGAATAAAATAACCCGCAATATTTGCTAAAATCATATTTAAAAACATGGCTAATCCCGTTACTAAACCAAAAACTGGATTTCCTTCAAATAACATTGAGCCTAACGCAACTATAATTCCTATTATCACACCACTGCAAAAACCAACAGCTACTTCTTTTAACATGATCCAGGTTGCATTCTCTTTACTCATTTCACCTAATGAAAGCCCTCGTACAACGATTGTTAAAGACTGAGTTCCTGCATTACCGCCCATTCCTGTAACTATTGGCATAACAGTTGCAAGTGTAACTACTTGAGCAATCGTTCCTTCAAAAAAGCTAACCACGGAAGCCGCCATTACTGCCGTAAATAAATTAACAATCAACCAGGGAATCCGACTCTTGACCGATTCTCCAACAGATGAATCTAGTCTTTCTTCAGAATTTACTCCCCCTAATAAATTAATATCTTCTGTACTTTCTTCTTGAATAATATCAATAATATCGTCAAACTCGATAACTCCTAATAAATGGTCCATTTCATCAACTACCGGCATCATGATAAATCCATATTTTTGAAATTTTTTTGCTACTTCTTCCTGATCTTCATTATATAATACAGTTTTTACATTTGTATTAGTAATATCCAGCATAGCTGTATCAAACGAGCTAGTAACAATATCTCGTAAAGATACAACACCCTTTAAAATATTTTGTGGATCAACTACATAAAGATAATAAGTTGTATCTTCTTCGGTGTTTTCTTGAAGAAATTTTAAAGTTTTTTCAACGGTATTGCGCGCACGAATACTAATATATTCCGTCGTCATAATCCCACCGGCCGTATCAGGCTCAAACGTTAACAGTCGCTCAACATCTTCTTTATCTTCTTTGTCCATCTTATCTAAGATAGCCTGTTTTTCATCTTCTTCAAGTTCACCGATCAAATCAGTGATTTCATCATTAGACATTTCATCTAAGATTTCTTTTTGTTTAGCATCTGAAAATAATTTCAGTAAATCATACTGGTCATCTTCATCATCTTCCTCTTCAATAATGCTGGCAACAACATCATTAGGAAGATTGTCCATTAATGCTTTAATACTATCCTCGTCTTCATGAAGAATATCTAAAATATCAGCCGGATGAATATTAGTTATTACTTTTTTTATTGTTTCTGGCGTTCCATTTAAAAGAATATCCTTCAGCTCATCGCTGGTAATTGTATCGATCATAAGTTTCCTCCTTTATTGGGGATTAGATACCTGATCTTAGTGGTAAATGATCCTCTAGACTATCGCAACACTGGGGTACAGGCTCGACTTTCATTTTTTACCACCTTCTTTCTCCAAGTCATTTTAACACAATTATGCGATTATAGGGGACTTTTTGAATAAAATTAAATAGTAATTTAAGATTCTGAAATTCTTTTTCTTTTTGCTGAACTAAAAAGAAAAAGAGCCGATTGTAGTGACCGCCTAAAGTTACCCTAACTTTTTAGGACACTACAAATATCATTGCTCTTAAATAAAAATGACAGATTATTTTGTTAATTGTATTTTAAAAGGTGCAATAGGTAAATTATTTTCTCCAAAAATGCTTATCTTACAATAATTTTGATATCCATAACTAATTGTTCTAACTTGGGCAGGTCGCTCAACCAGCAGTTTATTTTCTTTAATTATCCCAACTGTCTCAACTTGATGATCTGGTAATTCTAAAATAAAATTATTAATACCTCTACTGTGTAATTTTTGATCAAACTCAATTATAATTTTAGAATTATTTTCAATATTTATTATCTTCGGAGAATGCCCATTAAATTGATTATCATAAAAAAGTTCTTTGATTCGCCAAAAAATACGATGACCGACTGTTTTTTATTTTGGGGATGGATATTAAATTCTTCCCCGCAATTCATTGTTACAACTAAATAGCAAGCAGGTACTTCTCTACAAACCTGCTGCTGGGCATCTCTTAAAATAGGCCAGTTATCATTCTTATCATCATCATATTCAGGTAATTGCACAATAATAAAGGGAATTTGAGCTTTCATATCTTCACGCCAATTTTCAATCACCAGTTGTAGCAATTGATGATATAAATAAGCATTTTTAGTATCCTCTTCCCCTTGATACCAAATAACTGCCTTACCGCTATATTGACAGATTTTTTTAAACATCGTGTAATATAGTCCTGCCGGACGACAAAAATCTTTTTTTCCCCCGCGGTCCCGGCCATGGTGTATGTCCAACATCTTTTTTTTAACTGGCTCATATTACGTTCTGGATAAGTTTGCTGATATAATGCCACTTTTTGCTGGTACTGCTTAACACGCTCTTTATATTTAGCTATTTCTAAATCTTCTTGTGCTTCTGTTTGATTCATGATTGCTTGATAATATTCATCATAGTATACTTTTTTGATTTCTTGATTTTTTTGAAGATATGTTTCATTTATCCAGCAAGAACCTGATGTACCACCTTTATTAACTGCAATTAATCCGATTGGAATGTCTATATCATGACGCAAATAATAAGCAAGATAATAACCGATTGCTGAAAAATCATTAATCGTTTGATTATCACATATTTGCCAGCCTTGATTTCTAATGGGCGGTATTTTGATATTTTCATCCTCATATTCAATTTGTGGAACTTCATAATACCTTAAATATCGATCATAGCATACTTCCTGATCAACTTTTACTGAATCACAATCTTTAAATTTAAATTCAATATTAGATTGACCTGCTAAAAAATAAACATCTCCAATTAAAATATTTGATAACGTAATAGTTCTAATCCAGTTGAAACTATTAATGTTTCATCCGTACTTATTTCTAGCGCCGGCAGCGTAATCAACCAATTATTATTTATTATTGTTGTTGTTGCGGTTTGTCCTTGAATAGTAATAGTTACTTGTTGATTTGTTTCACCGGTTCCAAAAATATTTATTTCTTTGCCATGTTGCAAAACCATTCTCGATGTAAAGATTTCAGCTAATCTTAGTTTCATTTTTTCTGCCTCTTAATAAACTTACTCTTTTTGTCTCCACCGCTTCTAATTTCTCGGTTTCAGTCATTTTATCTAATTCCATTTTATCAGCTATTTTAACAAATGGGTAATATATTGCCATTGATATAACTAGATTTATTAGTTGCACTAACCCGCCTGCAATTGTTCCAGTAAACAAAATTCCCGAAATAATCGGTGGTACTGTCCAAGGAACATTATTACATACTACTGGGATAAAACCAATCTTAGTAAAAAATACCGCAATATAGAAACACAATGGTTGCACAATAATAAAGGGAATAAAATAGATTGGATTTAAAATGATTGGTAATCCAAATGTAATCGGTTCACTAATATTAAAAATTGCTGGAGCTAAAGCCACTTTGGTAATCTTTTTATTTTGTTTTAGTTTTGAGAAAAATAATATCGATAATACTGGTGCTAAAGCAAATGTTCCCGCTGCAATAGTTGAATAATTCATAAACATCGTTGTATATAAATGTTTAGCAACACCTAAAACATTTTCGTTTCCAGCAATATCCCAGGTCATTCCAAAAATTGCTCCCCAAATAGCAGTTGGATGAATTCCCAGCACTGGAATAATGGCCATGTAATTTGGGAAACTAGAGCAAACGCTGCGGTTTAGATATTGCTAAAGCTGGTGCTTGAAGCGTTGTTAAAATAAACTCCGGTAATGATTCACCAGCAAAAGTATTACTAATAACGGTTGCAATAATAAAGACAAATAATGTCAACATCCCCGGCACTAAAGATTCAAAACTCTGAGCTACAGCTGGAGGTACCGAATCCGGCATCTTTATTGAAATATTTAACTTAGATAATTTATTAAATATAAATGTAGCACTACCTGCAACAATCAGTCCAAAAAAGATTCCTTGTTGACCTAAAAAATTCGAATTAATAATTCCATTAATATCGACCTCAATTCCCTTAGCACTTGTAATAATTAAAATCCCAAGGCAAACAAATAAAAAATGCTGCTAAAGCATACATCACTGAAACCATATGCTCACGATTATCACTAAAATATTTTCTTGAGACATTATATGAAAAATCACCACAATCAACAGAGCGTTGATCGACATACGCCCTTTAC
>ENA-OQLB01000218-OQLB01000218.1-human-gut-metagenome-genome-assembly--contig:-NODE-218-length-34451-cov-4.419269_pt1 | contig 34451 bp, 37 predicted proteins | sample MGYA00242656_ERZ504813 | MGnify/ENA primary metagenome ERZ504813 (study PRJEB26092, sample SAMD00036388) | human gut metagenome | host: Homo sapiens | study: EMG produced TPA metagenomics assembly of... | reverse complement strand
GAAGTTTAAGCTCAGTCACGCCGATGGTACTGCGTAACAGTGGGAGAGTAGGTAGTCGCCGTTTTTGATGAAGCCTTGTATCGGAAGATACAGGGGCTTTTTTTTGTATCCGGATATTACCCTTTCATCTGTCTTTTTTCCGGTTTCACTCCTTATTTCTTTTTTCTTTGTTATCTTATTGTTATCTTTACAGAACAAAATTGGTGAAAAACGATGTTTTTTAGGAAAATGGGCAACTTTTATTTCATTCTTTTTGTCTAATATCAAATGGTTTTTCGTAATTTTGGCGTGAATCTAATAAGAACGGAAAAATAATCATGCAATTAATATTGTAATAAATCATATAATAATTCCTGTAAGATATGGAAAACAAGATTCAAGAGCTAACCGATAAGATTTATCGTGAAGGGGTGGAAAAAGGCAATGAAGAAGCCCAAAAACTCATCACAAAAGCTCAGGAAGAGGCCAAGAAAATTGTAGAAAATGCACAGAAAGAAGCTGATTCTATTTTAGCTACTGCTCATAAGTCTGCTGATGAGTTGGCTGAGAATACCAAATCAGAGTTAAAATTGTTTGCTGGCCAAGCAGTGAATGCTTTGAAATCTGAAATCGCTACTTTAGTAACGAATAAGATTGTAAGTGCTGATGTAAAGGCTTTTGCTGCAAACAAAGATTTTCTTAATGCTTTTATTGTTGCATTGGCATCTAAATGGAGCGTAAACGAACCTATCGTAATTTCAACACCGGATGCGGAAGGCTTGAAGAAATATTTCGCTGTTCAGGCTAAAGCTTTATTGGATAAAGGTGTGAGGATTGAACAAGTGAATGGTATCAAGACACTTTTCTCTGTCTCGCCGGCTGACGGTTCTTATAAAGTGAACTTCGGTGAGGAAGAATTTATGAATTACTTTAAAGAATTCTTGCGTCCGCAATTAGTGGAGATGCTGTTTTAATTCCCTTCAGGATTATGAGTAAATATTATTACTTGGTAGCCGGTTTGCCAGAACTCACTTTGGAGGATAGCAAATTGAGCTATACGGTAGCTGATTTCAAGTCGGAACTGTATTCGGCTTTGTCAGAGGAAGATAGAATGTTGATAGACTTGTTTTATCTTCAATTTGACAATGCGAATGTCTTGAAACTGTTGAAAGACAAGGATGCAGCTATTGATCCGCGTGGGAATTATTCAGCGGAAGAACTGGCAGAGTACATTTCATTGCTGAAAGAAGGTGGTGAAGTGTCTGAGCGTATGTTTCCGTCTTACCTGTCTACTTTTATTTCCGAGTATTTCAATATGTCTGTTGAAGATGACTTCCTACATGAAGATCGTCTGGCAGCACTTTATTATGCCTATGCCATGAAGTGCAAAAACAAGTTTGTGTCTGCATGGTTTAGTTTTAATCTTGTGATTAATAATGTATTGGTCGCATTGACAGCGCGAAAGTTCAAAGTGGATGTAGCTCCGTTGATAGTGGGAGATACGGAAGTTTGTGAAGCTTTGCGTACATCCGGTGCTCGAGATTTCGGCCTGAGTGGTGAAGTGGAATGGCTGGATATATTGGTGAAAATCAGTGAAACGGAAGAGCTGGTGGAGCGAGAGAAAAAAATAGACCTATTGCGGTGGAATTGGATGGAGGAAGCTACTTTCTTTAATTATTTCACTGTGGAGCGTTTGTTTGTTTTTCTATTACAGCTTGAAATGATAGAGCGTTGGATCTCATTGGATAAAGAAAAGGGTAGTCAATTGTTTCGTAGTATTATTGCTACATTAAAGGATGAAGTACAGATACCCGCAGAATTCAGATAAAATAAATTATAAAATTATATGGCAACAAAAGGAACTGTTAGTGGCGTAATAGCTAATATGGTAACCCTCACCGTTGACGGTCCTGTGCACAGAACGAGATTTGTTATATCTCGACTGGCGGAGACAGATTGATGGCGGAGGTTATTAAAGTGGTAGGCACTCAGGTTTATGTGCAGGTGTTTGAAAGCACTCGCGGATTGAAAGTAGGAGCCGAAGCAGAGTTTACTGGACACATGCTTGAAGTGACATTGGGTCCTGGTATGCTTTCTAAAAACTACGATGGTCTGCAAAATGATCTCGACAAGATGGATGGCGTTTTTCTGAAACGCGGACAGTACACATATCCGTTGGATAAGGAAAGCAAATGGCATTTTGTACCTTTGGCTAAAGTCGGAGATCAAGTGGAAGCGGCAGCATGGCTGGGTCAAGTAGATGAAAATTTCCAGCCATTGAAAATCATGGTCCCTTTTGAACAGAAAGGAGTATGCACTGTCAAGTCTATTGTTGAGGAAGGTGATTACGGCATTGAGGATACAATTGCTGTCCTGACTGATGAAGAAGGGAATGAAGTTAAGGTAAATATGATTCAGAAGTGGCCTGTGAAACGTGCCATGACGAATTATAAAGAAAAACCTCGTCCTTTCAAATTGTTGGAAACCGGCGTACGTGTGATTGATACGGTCAATCCTATAGTAGAGGGAGGTACAGGATTTATTCCCGGACCGTTCGGTACAGGTAAAACGGTGCTCCAGCATGCTATATCCAAGCAGGCGGAAGCTGATATTGTAATCATTGCTGCTTGTGGTGAACGTGCCAACGAGGTTGTGGAAATCTTTACTGAATTCCCTGAGTTGGTTGACCCTCATACAGGACGCAAGCTCATGGAGCGTACTATCATCATTGCCAATACTTCTAATATGCCGGTGGCTGCTCGTGAAGCTTCTGTATACACAGCCATGACAATTGCCGAATATTATCGTAGCATGGGATTGAAAGTCTTACTGATGGCGGACTCTACTTCCCGTTGCTCAGGCTTTGCGTGAAATGTCCAATCGTATGGAAGAATTGCCCGGCCTGATGCTTTCCCTATGGACTTGTCCTCTATCATTTCCAATTTCTACGGTCGTGCAGGATATGTGAGACTGAATAACGGTGAAACGGGTTCTATTACTTTCATCGGTACAGTATCTCCTGCCGGTGGTAACTTAAAAGAGCCTGTAACAGAGAATACTAAGAAAGTAGCCCGTTGTTTCTATGCTCTTGAACAAGATCGTGCGGACAAGAAGCGTTATCCTGCCGTTAATCCGATTGATTCGTATTCCAAATATATTGAGTATCCGGAATTTGAAGATTATATAGCCAAACGCATCAACGGCGAATGGATTACTAAGGTGAATGAGGTCAAGACCCGTTTACAGCGTGGTAAGGAGATTGCAGAGCAAATCAATATTCTGGGTGACGACGGTGTGCCGGTGGAATATCACGTAATTTTCTGGAAGTCAGAATTGATCGACTTTGTTATCTTACAGCAGGATGCTTTCGATGAGATTGATGCTGTAACTCCTATGGAACGTCAGGAAGATATTCTGAACATGATTATTGATATCTGCCATACAGAATTTGAGTTCGATAACTTCAACGAGGTAATGGATTACTTCAAGAAGATGATAAATATCTGCAAACAGATGAACTATTCGAAGTTCAAGTCGGAAGAGTATGACAAGTTCTACAAGCAACTGCAGGAATTGGTAGCGGAACGTAAAGTCTGAGAGTTTAACTGTTATATTATTTGCAATTTGGCCTTGCAGACGCAGGTGCATGAAGTGAAGTTGCAGGTAGGAAATAGGAAAACGTCAAGCGGAGATTTAGATAGTAAATAGTAAATTGTCAACGTTCCTATGTGTTAAAGATATAAGATGTATCATGACCGTAGGGAATAAATAGTAAATAAGTAAATGGCAACAAAAGCATTTCAAAAGATATATACCAAGATTACTCAGATAACGAAAGCCACGTGCTCGTTGAAAGCTACGGGGGTAGGGTATGATGAGTTGGCAACCGTAAACGGCAAGCTGGCCCAGGTGGTTAAGATTGCCGGTGACGATGTGACCTTGCAGGTCTTTGAGGGTACGGAAGGTATTCCGACTAATGCAGAGGTGGTGTTCTTGGGCAAAGCTCCTACAATTAAGGTGAGTGATCAGCTTGCCGGACGCTTCTTCAACGCCTTTGGTGACCCTATTGATGGTGGTCCGTCTATCGAAGGTCAGGAAGTGGAGATTGGCGGTCCGTCTGTGAATCCGGTCCGTCGTAAGCAACCTTCTGAACTGATTGCGACCGGTATTGCGGGTATCGACCTGAACAATACATTAGTGTCCGGACAGAAAATTCCATTTTTTGCAGACCCTGATCAACCTTTCAATCAGGTTATGGCAAATGTGGCCTTGCGTGCGGAAACTGATAAGATTATCCTTGGAGGTATGGGTATGACGAATGACGATTACCTCTATTTCAAGAATGTATTCTCTAATGCCGGTGCGCTCGACCGTATTGTCAGCTTCATGAACACGACCGAAAACCCGCCCGTAGAACGTCTGTTGATTCCGGATATGGCGTTGACTGCTGCTGAGTATTTTGCGGTAAACAATAATGAAAAGGTATTGGTACTGCTTACGGATATGACTTCTTATGCGGATGCATTGGCGATTGTATCCAACCGTATGGACCAGATTCCGTCTAAAGACTCTATGCCGGGTTCTCTTTATTCGGATTTGGCGAAGATTTACGAAAAGGCGGTGCAGTTCCCCAGCGGTGGTTCTATCACGATTATTGCTGTGACTACTTTATCCGGTGGTGATATCACGCATGCTGTGCCTGACAATACGGGGTATATCACTGAGGGACAGCTGTTCCTTCGTCGTGACAGTGATATCGGTAAGGTTATTGTTGACCCGTTCCGTTCGTTGTCTCGCTTGAAACAGCTCGTTACCGGTAAGAAAACGCGTAAAGACCATCCGCAGGTGATGAACGCTGCTGTACGTTTGTATGCCGATGCCGCCAATGCCAAGACTAAACTTGAAAACGGTTTCGACCTGACGAATTATGATGAACGTACTCTTGCCTTTGCCAAGGATTACTCCAATCAATTGCTGGCTATTGACGTAAACCTCGATACGACAGAAATGCTTGATGTGGCATGGAGTTTGTTCGGTAAGTATTTCCGTCCGGAAGAGGTGAACATCAAGAAAGAGCTTGTGGACGAGTTTTGGCCTCAATCAGAAAACTAATCACTAATCATTAATTATTAACGAAGTGGCTATTAAGTTTCAATATAATAAAACATCGCTCCAGCAGCTGGAAAAGCAACTGAAAGTGCGCGTGCGTACGCTTCCTATCATTAAGAATAAGGAGAGTGCCCTGCGTATGGAGGTGAAACGCTGCAAGGCTGATGCGGCTGCATTGGATGCGAGGTTGGAAAAGGAAATCCAAGCTTATGAAGCCATGTTCGCCCTTTGGAATGAGTTTGATGCCTCATTAATAAAGGTTAACGATGTTCATCTTGGCGTGAAGAAGATTGCCGGTGTAAGAGTGCCGTTACTCGAAAATGTAGATTTCGAAATACGCCCTTACAGCTTGTTTAATGCACCCAAATGGTATGCAGACGGGCTGCATTTGCTTAAGGAATTGGCACATACGGCCATTGAACGGGAATTTACCGTTGCTAAGCTGAATTTGTTGGAACATGCGCGTAAAAAGACCACCCAGAAGGTGAATCTTTTTGAGAAAGTACAGATTCCGGGCTATCAGGATGCACTGCGCAAAATCAAACGATTTATGGAAGATGAGGAGAACCTCTCCAAGTCATCGCAGAAAATCATGAAGTCCCACCAAGAGAAAAGGAAGGAGACAGAAGCATGATTACAAAAATGAAGAAGCTCACGTTCCTTGTATATCATAAGGAGTACGAGACATTCCTGAATGGTGTGCGCGACCTCGGTGTAGTGCACGTCGCTGAAAAGCAACAAGGCGTTGCCGACAATACAGAATTGCAGGACAGTATTCGTCTGTCTGGCCGTCTGCAGATGACCGAAAAATTACTGCAAGCTTTAAAGCCTGCCAAGTCAGCGGTAACTGAAACGGCAGCTTCGGCTGCTCGCGGTTTGGAGGTGTTGAATGAAGTGGATGAGTTGCAGGCTGAAAAGAATAAGTTGCAACAATTGCTGCAAACTTACCAGAAAGAAAAAGCAGCGCTGGAACCTTGGGGGAACTTTGAACCTGCAAGCCTGTCACGTCTGCATGATGCCGGACTGACGGTAGGCTTTTATAGCTGCTCGGAAAGCAATTACGATGACCTATGGGAAGAGACTTATAATGCAATGGTTATCAACCGCCTGTCTTCTCGTGTCTATTTTGTTACGGTAACTAAAAATGCCGAAGGTGTGGATTTGGATGCGGAGCAGGCAAAGCTGCCGTCTTGTTCACTGGAACGTGTACAGGTTCTTTGTGACGAGACAGAACAGGCTTTGGCGGACAATGAGAAGAAGTTGAAAGGGCTTGCAGAAAAAGAACTCCCTTCGTTACGTGCGGCTTTGAAAGAGGTGAACACCGATATGGAGTTCTCTAAAGTAATGCTGAATACGGAGGCTACTGCAGGAGAAAAGCTGATGTTGTTGCAAGGCTGGGCGCCGGCTTCCAGGATTGAAGAGATTTCCGCATGGCTTGATGCACAGCATGTGTATTACGAAATTACATCCCCCGTACCGGGCGACAACGTGCCTATACAGTTGAATAACAAAGGTTTCTTTGCATGGTTCGAGCCGATATGCAAGCTCTATATGTTGCCTAAGTATAATGAGTTGGATTTGACTCCTTTCTTTGCACCTTTCTTTATGGTGTTCTTCGGTTTGTGTCTGGGAGACTCCGGATACGGGTTGTTCTTATTTTTGGGAGCTACCTTGTATCGCCTGTTTGCCAAGAATATTAGTGCGACAATGAAGCCTGTTCTTTCATTGATACAAGTATTGGCGGCATCCACTTTCTTCTGCGGATTATTGACGGGTACATTTTTCGGAGCGAACATCTACGATATTGACCTGCCTTTCTTCCAGAAAATGAAAGAAACCTTGTTTATGGACAATAATGATATGTTCCAGCTGTCATTGATACTCGGTGTGGTACAGATCTTGTTCGGTATGGTGCTGAAGGCTGTAAACCAAGGTATTCAGTTCGGAATTAAGTATGCCGTAGCTACAATAGGCTGGATCATACTGTTGATCTCCTGTGGAGTGGGAGCCCTGTTGCCGGAAGTAATGCCGCTGGGCGGTACGGTGCATTTGTGCATCCTTGGTGTAGCGGCAGCTATGATTTTCCTCTACAACAGTCCGGGAAAGAATATATTCCTCAATATCGGACTTGGGCTTTGGGATTCCTACAATATGGCTACCGGTTTGCTTGGTGATGTATTGTCGTATGTGCGCTTGTTTGCCCTTGGGCTTTCGGGTGGCATCCTGGCAGGCGTGTTCAATAGTTTGGCGGTGGGCATGAGCCTGATAATGTTATTGCAGGACCTATTGTAATGGTCTTGATATTCGTTATAGGTCATGCTATCAATATCTTTATGAATGTGCTGGGTGCGATGGTTCATCCTATGCGTCTGACCTTTGTGGAATTCTTCAAGAACTCAGGATATGAAGGCGGTGGCAAGGAATATAAGCCGTTTAAAAAATGAAAATTAAGAATTAAAATTGAGAGATAAGGCAGTGTGGAAATGACATGGGCTTTATAAAGAGAAATAAATAAAAATCTAAACAATAAAAAACGAATAAGATTATGGAAATGAATTTATTGATTGCCTATATTGGCATTGCAGTGATGATTGGTTTGTCAGGTATCGGTAGTGCCTATGGTGTGACAATTGCCGGTAATGCAGCTATTGGTGCATTGAAGAAAAACGATAGCGCGTTTGGTAACTTCTTGGTGTTGACAGCCCTTCCGGTACCCAGGGATTGTATGGTTTCGCCGGTTACTTTATGTTCCAGACTATTTTCGGTATTCTTACTCCGGGCATGACGGCTATTCAGGCAGCCGCTATTCTTGGTGCAGGTATTGCTTTAGGATTGGTTGCTTTGTTCTCGGCTATCCGTCAGGGACAGGTTTGTGCCAATGGTATCGCTGCTATCGGACAGGGACATGATGTGTTCAGCAATACGCTGATTCTTGCTGTATTCCCTGAACTTTATGCTATCGTAGCTTTGGCTGCTACCTTCTTGATCGGTAGCGCGCTGACCGCCTAAAGAAGTATTAAAAGATATTGAAAGCCCCGGAATGTCCCAGTGAAATTCCGGGGCTTTTCAATATCCTTTACTTTTATTCTTGTCTTTCGTTTTTCCCGTTCAGTGCTGTCCTTTCTCCATTCCCTGATTTGACGGGCTTTCATCGTTATCGATAACATTTATGCAAACGATTGTATATAGTCTTTTAATCAGTTTTTTCGATTAAAAGGCTATTTTTCAAAGAATAATGCGTACTTTTGCAGCCGTAATTATGATAAAGAGATTATAACATATATGGTTAAAGAGCTACTTACCCCCGATTACATCTTCGAAGCGAGTTGGGAAGTGTGTAATAAAGTGGGCGGTATCTATACAGTGTTGTCTACCAGAGCAAACACTTTGCAGACAAACTTTCACGATAGAGTATTTTTTGTGGGTCCGGATTTTTGGCAAGGGAAAGAGAATCCTTTATTTATCGAGTCCCAGAACCTTTGTGCCGCATGGAAAAAAATATGCTATTGAAAAAGATAACCTCTCTGTCCGCGTAGGCCGCTGGAATATTCCGGGTGAGCCTATTGTCATACTGGTTGATTTCCAACCTTTCTTTGCACAAAAGAATGAAATTTATACGGAAATGTGGGAACACTATCAAGTGGACTCCCTGCATGCATACGGTGACTATGATGAAGCCTCCATGTTTGCATATGCCACCGGAAAGGTGGTGGAGAGTTTCTATCGGTATAATTTGACGGAAACGGATAAAGTGGTGTTTCAGGCGCACGAGTGGATGACAGGCATGGCTGCACTTTATTTGCAGACTGCTGTTCCTGAGATTGCTACAATATTTACCACCCACGCCACTTCGATAGGACGCTCTATTGCGGGTAACAACAAGCCGCTGTACGATTATCTTTTTGCTTACAATGGCGATCAAATGGCGCAGGAGCTGAACATGGAGTCCAAACATTCCATTGAGAAACAGACCGCCCATTATGTCGATTGCTTTACTACCGTAAGCGAAATTACCAATAATGAATGTAAGGAGTTGCTTGACAAGCCTGCCGATGTAATCCTTATGAACGGTTTCGAGGACGATTTCGTTCCTAAAGGTGCTACATTTACCGGTAAGCGCAAGCGCGCACGTGCCGTTATGCTGCGTGTGGCAAATAGTCTTTTGGGGCAGGAGTTCGATGATGATACGCTCATCGTCGGAACAAGCGGGCGCTACGAATTCAAGAATAAAGGCATCGATGTGTTCTTGGAATCACTGAACCGTCTGAATCGCGATAAGAATCTGAAAAAGAATGTGCTGGCTTTCATCAATGTTCCCAGTTGGGTGGGTGATCCTCGTGAGGACCTGCAGCAACGTTTGAAAAAGAAAGACGAACATTATACCACTCCTTTGGAAGTGCCTTTCATTACACACTGGCTGCATAACATGACGCATGACCAAGTCTTGGATATGTTGAAATACCTCGGTATGAACAACCGTCCCGAAGATAAGGTGAAAGTTATTTTTGTTCCCTGCTATCAGGACGGCAAAGATGGAATTCTCAACAAGCACTATTACGACTTGATATTGGGAGAGGATCTGAGCGTTTATCCTTCCTATTATGAGCCTTGGGGATACACTCCGTTGGAGAGCGTGGCTTTTCGCGTACCGACTGTTACGACCGGACCTTGCCGGCTTCGGACTTTGGGTGAATAGTCTCAAGAACCAGCATGGCATCGACGACGGGGTAGAAGTGCTGCACCGTTCGGACTATAACTATTCCGAAGTGGCAGACGGCATTAAGGATACGATAGCTATGTTCTCCACAAAGACAGATGCGGAAATCAAAGAAATCCGTAAGCGTGCAGCCCAAGTGGCGGAGCAGGCTTTATGGAAACATTTCATACAATATTATTATGAGGCCTACGATATTGCATTGCGCAATGCGATGAAGCGTCAGTTAGGCTGATGAAAAGAAATATTAATCAATCAAGTAATCATACAATGAAGATTAAAGTTAGTAATGTAAACACTCCGAACTGGAAAGATGTGAATGTAAAGTCTCACATCCCTGTTGAGTTGGAGAAATTGTCCGAACTTGCACGTAACATTTGGTGGTCATGGAATTATGAAGCTACTGAATTGTTCAAAGACCTTGACCCTGTACTTTGGAAAGAAGTGGGACAGAACCCTGTTCTGCTGCTGGAACGTATGAGCTATGCCAAGCTCGAAGCACTTGCTAAAGACAAAGTTATTTTGCGTAGAATGGAAGATGTATATTCCAAGTTCCGCAATTACATGGATGTGAAACCTGATAGCAATCGTCCTTCTGTTGCATATTTCAGCATGGAGTACGGTTTGAATCATGTATTGAAGATATATTCCGGTGTCTGGGTGTACTTGCCGGCGACTATTTGAAAGAGGCTTCTGACAGCAATGTGGATTTGTGTGCTGTCGGTTTCCTGTACCGTTACGGCTATTTCACTCAAACCTTGGCTATGGATGGGCAGCAGATTGCCAATTACGAAGCTCAGAACTTCGGTCAGTTGCCTATCGACCGCGTATTGGATGAAAACGGCAATCAGATTGTGGTGGATGTTCCTTATTTGGATTATTACGTACACGCTTTCCTTTGGAGAGTAAACGTGGGCCGTATCTCTCTCTATCTGCTTGATACGGATAATGAGATGAACAGCGAGTTCGACCGTTCTATCACTCATCAGCTTTACGGCGGTGATTGGGAAAACCGTCTGAAGCAGGAAATCCTGCTCGGTATCGGCGGTATTCTTACTCTGAAGAAACTGGGTATCAAGAAAGATGTATATCATTGTAACGAAGGACATGCAGCGTTGATCAACGTACAGCGCATCTGCGACTACGTAGCCGAAGGGCTGACCTACGATCAGGCCATTGATTGGTACGCGCTTCATCTCTCTACACCGTACACACTCCGGTTCCTGCCGGTCACGATTACTTCGACGAAGGTCTTTTCGGCAAGTACATGGGTGGTTATCCTTCCAAAATGGGCATCACTTGGGATGACCTTATGGATCTTGGCCGCAACAATCCGGGCGACAAGGGCGAACGCTTCTGTATGTCCGTATTTGCTTGCAACACTTCTCAGGAAGTGAATGGTGTAAGCTGGTTGCATGGAAAAGTCTCTCAGGAGATGTTTGCTCCTATCTGGAAAGGCTACTTCCCGGAAGAAATGCACGTGGGTTACGTTACGAACGGTGTACACTTCCCCACATGGAGTGCAACGGAATGGAAACAGCTTTATGCCGCACATTTCGATGAGAACTTCTGGTATGACCAGTCCAATCCTAAGATTTGGGAAGCTATTTACAATGTAGCTGATGAAGAAATCTGGAAGACGCGCATGGCTATGAAGAATAAGCTGATTGACTATGTTCGCAAGGAATATCGCAAGACATGGTTGAATAATCAGGGAGACCCTTCACGCGTTGTGTCTCTGTTGGACAAGATCAACCCGAATGCATTGCTGATTGGTTTCGGACGTCGTTTCGCCACTTATAAGCGTGCGCATTTGCTGTTCACCGATTTGGAACGTCTGTCCAAGATTGTGAACAATCCCGACTATCCGGTACAATTCCTGTTCACAGGTAAAGCTCACCCGCACGACGGTGCAGGACAGGGGCTGATTAAGAGAATTATTGAAATCTCACGCCGTCCTGAGTTCTTGGGTAAGATTATTTTCCTCGAAAACTACGATATGCAGTTGGCACGCCGTTTGGTATCGGGTGTAGACATCTGGTTGAACACTCCGACACGTCCGCTCGAAGCATCCGGTACTTCCGGTGAGAAGGCGCTGATGAACGGTGTGGTGAACTTCTCCGTACTCGACGGCTGGTGGCTGGAAGGCTATCGTGAAGGTGCTGGCTGGGCATTGACAGAAAAGCGCACCTATCAGAATCAGGAATATCAGGACCAGTTGGATGCCGCTACTATTTACAGCATCCTCGAACAGGAAATACTGCCGTTGTACTATGCACGCAACAAGAAGGGATATTCTGAAGGCTGGATAAAGACTATTAAGAACTCCATCGCTCAGATTGCACCTCATTACACAATGAAGCGTCAGTTGGACGATTACTATAATAAGTTCTACATTAAGGAAGCCAAACGCTTTAAGTCACTGGCAGCCAATAGCTATGCTAAGGCTAAGGAACTTGCAGCATGGAAAGAGGAAGTTGTTTCCAAGTGGGATAGCATTGAGGTCGTATCTTGCGAAAAGACGGAAGAGCTGGTTAAAGGTTCTATCGAAAGCGGTAAGGAATACACCATTACCTACGTTATTGACGAGAAGGGATTGAACGATGCAATCGGCCTGGAACTGGTAACTACCTATACTGCGCAGGACGGCAAACAACACGTTTACTCCGTAGAGCCGTTCAATGTAGTGAAGAAAGAGGGCGACCTCTATACATTCCAGGTGAAGCATAAGTTGGAAAATGCGGGTAGCTTCAAAGTTGCTTACCGTATGTTCCCCAAGAATGCAGACTTGCCTCACCGTCAGGACTTCTGCTATGTTCGCTGGTTCATTTAAGATGATATGAAAAAACAGATGATGTGTTCATTGGAAATACATCATCTGTTTAGGGTAAACGCATCATGTGTTTGGTGCAAACAGACCATTCGTTTCGGGTAAACGGATGGTCTGTTTTTTTTCCGGTTTCCCTAATTCCTGAAAAAGGGTAATGCTTAAGAACAGTCCGATGACGATGCAGATCAACACCAGCGCCCAGTTCATAAGCCGGGCGTCAGTTTTGTTTCTTTATGCAGGTTCTGTGCCACGTAGTTCTTGAAGAACAGGTAGATAGCAGGGACGGTGGCGCTTGCCAGCAACAGATCCTCCGGTATTTTGTATACATATACTTTGGAGAAACCAATGAGCGCCCAATGGCAAAGAAAAAGGATAATGAGCAGGTTAACCTTGCGCGAGAAAGCCAGTAACAATCCGATAGTAAATACTGCTACCGAGCAGGGCATTACGGTTGTCGTCATCATAGGAAATTCCATTCCACGCGCCCATGAGAGGAGGGGATAGAGAAAAGGCATTGCATAAAGCACTCCTACAAGCATTTGATATTTGGGATTGCGCTCGAATGGGGTATAGTCCGTAAACAGGTCCCACAACCAGATCAAGGTTATTATTCCCCAAAAAATGGCGGGTATGTGGTGGTAACTGCGTGTGTTGCAGTACATCATATAGTACACCAGAGCTATCCATCCGTTGAGGAACACCATGTACGCTTTCATGGAGCGTTTTGTCCGAACGGTGGGTTTATGGTATAACAGTGTGGTCAGTACAATGCCTGTTGCCGTAATGATGATTTGCGCCCACCAGGTGTTTTCGTTGTATTTCGCAATAGTATTCCAGAATATTTCCATATAATCAGCCTTCTTTTTTAAAGATATTTTAGAGATATGATGAAAGTATGGTTCCTCTTTTTTCCTTATTTCAAAAATGCGTGCAAAGGTATGAGTTTCCGGTGAGATATGAAATTCTTTTCTATATTTTGCCTATCTTTGCACCCCCTCTCCGAAAACGGGTAAGATAGGATATTAGTAGATAGTTTAAAGGATAAACAATGGTTGAACAAGAGATTATTTTACGCAGGAAGCTTGATTTGTTGCTTCGTACAGGGAAAATATTAGTAGAGAGTGCTGCCGATACCAATCGCATAGTGCGCAATATGAACCGCGTTGCAGCCTATTTGGGATTACCCGAAGAAAACCTTCACATTGATGTGACTTATACTATGCTGGTGGTGAACCTGAGTGATGAATCACATTCTTATTCCAAGTTCCAGAAGTGCGAGAAGCATGGCATCAACATGACGGCCATTTCCGAAATCAGTAAACTTTCCTGGCGGGCTATTGAAGAAGATTATTCGCTTGACCGGTACGAAGAAGAGCTGGAGAAAATAAAGAATAAGAAGCGCAACTATGCTCCCTATCTTGTGGCTGTTGGGGCAGGTTTCGCCTGTGGCGGTTTCTGTAAGCTGTTCGGTGGTGATTGGATTGCATTTTTGTTTGCTTCTATTGCGGCTTTTGCCGGTTTTCGTGTTCGTGCGCGTTGCGTGGAGTTCGGCATCAATCTTTATATGAGCATTGCCATTGCAGCTTGGTGTCTACCTGCCTTGCTTATGTCACTACTTTTACGGGGATGTCAGGAACTCCATATCATCCGTTGCTGGCTTGTGCGCTGTTCATTGTACCGGGAGTTCCCATTATAAATTTTGTGGACGACATGATTGACAACTACATACAGGTGGGAATTGTGCGTGCTGTCAATACGGTGCTGATGGTGTGCGCCATGGCTTTCGGCATTGTGATAGCCATGCGTTTGCTGGCGATGGAAGATGTGGTGATTGACAAGAAGTTCAGTGAGTTGAGCATGGTTCCGCACGATCCATACTATATATATGCCATTGCAGCGGCTATATCTGCTATGGGATTTTCTATGATATTCAATATCCAGCGTCGTTTGTTGTGGGTAGTTGCGGTAGGTGGAATTATTGCCGTATGTACGCGTAACTTTGTCAACTTTGAGCTGGGGCTCGGTCCGGTCATCGGGTCTTTCACAGGAGCATGGTGGTGAGCTTGGTGGCAGTGAAGGCTGTCCATTGGTTTCATGTGCCCAATCACGTGCTCACCATTCCTTCTGTCATTCCGATGATTCCGGGGGTCTTGATGTATCGTGCATTGGTTGCCTGATCAATATGCATGGAGTGGTAGGCGAGGTGACGGTGGCCGTATCGAACGGCATCAACGCTTCATTGATCATTCTTTGCATTGCATTGGGAGTGGCGGTTCCTAATATATTTGCCCGCCGTTACATTGCTAAAGACCGCCAGCGTTTCCTGCGGGAGGAATTGCAGAAGCGCAGGGAGAGAGGTAATTTCTTTGAATGGTAAGTAGACATGAAACAAAAGGGGGAGAGAATTGCCGTCGCAGCACTTCTCTCCCTTCAAACTTAAAACAACCAACAAAAGAAATAGATAATTTCCGGTTTCAGAGTTGGAATGTCCGAAACGTCTTTCTCTATCTTATAAATAACAGTTCTCTGTACTTAGGCAATGTCCACATCTGGTTGTCGACGATGAGTTCCAGCTTGTCGATGTGGTAACGGATTTCTTCCATCATTGGCACGATGTTGTCGTGATAGGCGATGGCTTTGTCGCGTTCACTTTCAATTTTGTTGGCCACTTTGCGGGCTTCGATCATGGCGTCCACATGCTCCTTGATGAAGGTGGTACGGTCGGCAATCTCCTCGATGAGTTCGAGGTTCTTGGCCGATAGTTTTGCCGCTTTCTCTGCCGGAAACAGGTCTTTCATCTTGTAAACATTGTCTATCAGTCTGTCTGGTACTGTGTGGCTACGGGGATGATGTGGTTCATTGCCAAATCACCGAGTACGCGGGCTTCAATTTGGATTTTCTTTGTATAGGTTTCCCATTTCACTTCGTTGCGGGCTTCGAGTTCTTTCCGCGTCATGACATTTACAGATTCGAACATCCGGATGCTTTCGGGTTTCAGGTAGTTGTCGAAGATGAGGGGCACACTGGTTTCGCAATCCAGACCGCGTTTCTTGGCTTCGGCTTTCCATTCGTCGCTGTAACCGTTACCGTCGAAATGGATAGGCTTGCATATCTTGATATATTTACGGATAACGTCGAGGATGGCCGAAGTCTTCGGTTCGCCCTTTTCCATAAGTTCGTCTACATCTTTCTTGAACTCTGTCAGCTGTTCGGCAAGGGCGGAGTTCAAGGCAATCATGGCGCTGGCGCAGTTGGCTTCCGACCCTACGGCACGAAACTCAAAGCGGTTGCCGGTGAAAGCAAACGGGCTGGTGCGGTTACGGTCGGTGTTGTCTATCATCAGTTCGGGAATCTGGGGAATATCCGGTTTCATGCCTTGCTTGCCGCTGAGGCTGACAAGGTCGTCTTTGGTGCTTTCCTCTATATGTTCCAGAACCTGGCTCAACTGTTTGCCGAGGAAGCTGGATATGATTGCGGGCGGTGCTTCGTTTGCTCCCAGCCGGTGGGCATTTGTGGCGCTGGAGATGCTTGCCTTCAGTAATCCGTTATGTTTGTAAACGGCCATTAAGGTGTTCACCACAAAGGTGATGAAACGCAGGTTGTCTTCGGGCAGTTTGCCGGGGGCATGGAGCAGGATGCCCGTATCCGTCCCCAGTGACCAGTTGTTATGCTTGCCGCTGCCGTTGACCCCTTTGAACGGTTTTTCGTGCAGCAATACGCGGAAGCCATGATTGCGGGCAATCTTACGCATCAAAGCCATGATGAGCATGTTATGGTCGACGGCCAGATTACATTCCTCGAAGATAGGAGCCAGTTCGAACTGGTTGGGAGCAACCTCATTGTGGCGGGTCTTGACGGGGATACCGAGTTTCAACGCTTCTATTTCCAGCTCTTTCATGAAGGCAGCCACACGCGGTGGAATAGCACCGAAGTAGTGGTCTTCGAGCTGTTGGTTTTTGGCGCTGTCGTGTCCGGTCAGTGTACGTCCGGTCATCAGGAGGTCGGGGCGGGCGGCATACAGCCCTTCGTCAACCAGGAAGTATTCCTGTTCCCAGCCCAGATAGGCGACTACCTTTTTTACATCCGGATTGAAGTAGTGGCATACGTCCACTGCTGCTTTGTCCACCGCACGCAGTGCTTTGAGCAACGGTGCTTTGTAGTCCAGTGACTCTCCGGTGTAGGCAATGAAAATGGTAGGGATGCAGAGTGTATCGTCTACGATGAATGAAGGAGAGGAAGGGTCCCAGGCAGAATAGCCGCGCGCTTCAAACGTATTGCGAATACCGCCGTTCGGGAAGCTGGATGCATCCGGTTCCTGCTGCACAAGCAGCTTGCCGGTGAATTCTTCCATCATGCCGCCTTTGCCGTCGTGTTCCACAAAAGCGTCGTGCTTTTCGGCAGTGCCTTCGGTTAGCGGGTGAAACCAGTGCGTGTAATGGGTAGCTCCCATTTCGAGCGCCCACTTCTTCATTCCCGCAGCCACCTCGTCGGCAATGCTGCGGTCCAGCGGTGCGCCGTTGTCAATTACATCGATCAACTTGGCATATACCTTGCTTGGCAGGTACCTGAACATCTTTTCCTTGTTGAATACATACTTGGCGAAGTACTCTGACGGACGTTCCGTCGGGACTGCCACTGCAACGGGTTTCTTCTTGAACGCCGTTTCTACTACTCTGAATCTCAATTTTGACATAATACCTTCAGTTGTAATTGTTGGTTTATAAATATGTTGGAGTAAAAAAACTTTTGTCAGTTGTATGCAGACTCTCCATGTTCGTAGATGTCGAGACCTCCTCTTCAATACGGGATGGAACGCGTAAGCCATGTATCTTGTCGAGCGCCTTGAAGATGATGAATCCCATGCCTATGGCCCAAAGTCCGATGAGCACCGCACCGAAGATCTGTGCTCCGAGGAAGTTTGCGCCTGCACCATAGAAGAGCCCTTCGCTGGTGGAGAACAGTCCGGTGAGGATTGTACCTGTGAGACCACAGACGCCATGTACGGAAGAGGCGCCTACGGGATCGTCAATTTTCAGGACTTTATCGATGAACTCTACGGAGTATATCATCAGTATGCCGCAGATAGCTCCGATGACAACCGCACCCCAGGGAGATACTGTGTCACAACCAGCCGTAATACCCACCAAACCTGCCAGGATGCCGTTTAGAGTCAATGACAGAGATGGCTTGCCATACTTCAGCCAGCTTATGCTTAGGGCGAAGAAACCACCTGCACAAGCTGCCAGGTTGGTGTTGAGGAATACGAGTGAGATAGCTACTTGGTCGGCGGTGGTGGCTGCTGCCAGCTGTGATCCGGGATTGAAGCCGAACCATCCGAACCAGAGGATGAATACACCCAGTGCTGCAATTGTGAGGTTGTGTCCGGGGATAGCCTTTGACTGGCCGTCCTTACCATACTTGCCGATGCGGGGGCCAAGGATGGCTGCACCTACCAGTGCAATCCAACCGCCTACGGAGTGTACGATGGTAGAACCTGCAAAGTCATGGAAAGTGGTTCCGAAAGTTTTCATCATGAACGAACCGGCCTCACTATTCATCAGCCAGCCGCCTCCCCAGGTCCAGTGCCCGGAAACGGGGTAGATCAGTACGCTGATAAAGATTGTATAAACCAGATACATGGAGAACCTTGTGCGTTCTGCCATAGCTCCAGAAACGATTGTGGCAGAAGTGGCGCAGAATACGGTTTGGAATACCAGAAAACCTTCGGTGGGCAGTGAGGCGGGGTCGGGCAGACCGTTACTGTCGAACAACAGGCTCATGAAATGAGGAGTCCCGAAGAAGTCGCCCAGGCCGAACATGATGCCGAAGCCTACGAACCAGTAGAGCAATGAGCCGAATATGAAGTCCACGAAATTCTTCATAAGAATATTGGCGGTGTTCTTGGTACGGGTAAAGCCGGCTTCTACCAGCGCGAACCCAGGCTGCATGAAGAACACCAGCATGGCTGCAAGCAACATCCAGACCGTATTGACACCGGATACTAATTGGGAAACAGTATCGGCTACCGATCCTTCTTCAACAGTTGCCTCTGTTGCTGTGATAACTTCGGATGTGACTGCCGTTGCAGTATCTGCTACGGCGGTTTGCGCATAAATATCTGTTGTGAGGCAGCAAGCTATGAGTATAGCAAGGGCCGTACACAGTTTTGTGAAACTGTGTTTCATATATACGTCCATAATCTTTTTGATTTTAGTTGTACTTGTATTTTTGACTTGTCACCGGGCACGTCGCCCAATGAAATTAGTATGGTTTGAGTGCTGCCGTTTATCTTTCCTGTTCGGCATTGTAGAGGGCGATGTCACCCCGTTCTCCTGTGCGGATGCGAATGGCGTCTTCGATGGGAATGACGAAGATACGGCCGTCGCCGATTTCGCCGGTCTGTGCTGCTTTGATAATAGCTTGTACTGTCTTTTCCACATTCTTGTCGCGTACAACAATAGAGATAAGGATGCGTTCGATGGAACTGGTGTCATATAGCACACCTCGGTAGATGCGGGCCTGTCTGGACTTCCCTATGCCTCTTACATCATAGTAGGAGAACCATTCGATGTCCGCTTCGAGGAGTGCGTCCTTCACTTCCTCGAACTTGGTTTTGCGGATGATAGCTTCAATCTTTTTCATACCTTAATTAATTTATTATTAAACAGTTCATCATTTGCTGTTCGGGGCGGACAAATGTAATCCGAGCCTTTCCTTTCTTAGAAACTTAGCCCCACTACGAAGTATGCCCCTTCCGAGCATGGGTTCCAAGTGGCTTTGGCAAAGAGTGGCAGGGAGAACGAATTGGTGATTCTGATGTCTTTTGCAACTCCCAGGCTGACGTCGCATACGGCAAATCCGCTTGCTCCGTAGAAGTCCGTTTCCCAAGGGGTGGCTCCGACCTCGGCTGTCCAGTCAAGCCCGCCCAATTTGAAAGGAGCGGCTACGGAGATGTAGGATGAATAGGCTCTCTTACCGTTTTCTTTGACGCCATCGGCTCCGGCAAAGTTTGTGTACCAGTTTACTGCCACCGGGCCAAAGTCGTAACCCAACTGGGCTTCGTACAGATGGGCGGTGTTGTGGGCGCCATAGTGGAAGTAGCCTGCACCGGTGTTGAACCAGTAATCGGTGATAGATATGCTGAAACCACCGGTGGAGTAACCCAGAATCAGGTCTAACTCTTTGGCATCGTATCCGTCGGCGTTTGTCTTTTCAATGCCTACCGATCCCCATGCCTCCAGCGAAAAGCCTTTGTAGGCAATTGATGCGCTGGGCTGAAGGCTCACGCCGCCCAAGTCTTGCCCACGCCAAATGTAACCGCTTACGATGTCGGCGCCTACCGATGCTTCTACTTTGTCCTGTGCTTTTGTCGTGAAAGGCATTACTGTTGATAATAATGCTATTACTCCTAATTTTGCAATTCTTGTTTTCATACCTTCTTACCTTTTTTAGAGTTAGAAAAATTGCGGATGATCAGTCCGGCTTGTTTGTGCAATATTGCGTTTGAACTATTAAATAGTAGTTTACTTTTTATATCAGCCAGTTACGGATGCGCCTCATGGCTTCCACACAGTCTTCGTGCGTGCCGAAGGCGGTCAGGCGGATGTATCCTTCACCGCTTGGTCCGAATCCTACGCCCGGTGTTCCCACTACATTGGCTTCGTACAGCATTTGCTCGAAGAATTTCCAGGAACTTACGCCGTTCGGTGTTTTCAGCCAGATGTATGGGGCATTTACGCCGCCATACACTTTCAGCCTGCCATTTCAAGACCCTCTTTCATCGTACGGGCATTGTTCATATAGTAACCGATGGTTTCTTTTATTTGCCGTTTGCCTTCCGGAGTATAGATCGCTTCGGCGGCGCGTTGGGTGATGTAGCTTGTACCATTGAACTTTGTGCATTGGCGACGGTTCCACAGTTTGTTGAGTGAGATGCGTTCACCTTCCAGCGTGGCGGCTGTCAGTTCTTTCGGCACTACGGTGTAGCCGCAACGCACTCCTGTGAATCCTGCCGTCTTTGAGAAGCTGCGGAATTCGATGGCACATTTCTTCGCTCCTTTGATTTCGTATATGGAGTGGGGCACATCGTCTTCTTGGATAAATGCTTCATAGGCTGCGTCAAACAGGATGAGCGTGTCGTTGGCGAGGGCATAATCCACCCATTTCTTCAGCTCCGGTTTGGTGAGGGTAGTGCCCGTAGGATTGTTCGGATAGCAGAGGTAGATGATGTCGATGCGCTTGTCCGGAATTTCGGGAATGAAGTTGTTGGCGGCTGTGCAGGGCATGTAGGTTACGTTGCTCCACTTGCCGTCCTCTTCCAGTATGCCGGCGCGTCCGCACATCACGTTGCTGTCAATATATACGGGATAGATGGGATCGGTGACCCCCACACTGTTGTCATGGCGGAGGATGTCGCCGATGTTTCCCGTATCGCTTTTCGCCCCGTCGTTGATGAATATTTCCTGCGGGCTGAAATGAATGCCGCGCGGTGCGTAATCGTGTTTAATGACGGCATCAATCAGAAAGTCGTATCCTGTTCGGGGCCGTATCCATGAAATGTCTTGGCGTCGGCCATCTCGTCCACTGCCTTGTGCATCGCTTGGATGCAGGCTTGCGGCAGTGGGCGGGTAACGTCTCCGATACCCAGACGGATGACGTCTTGCTTGGGGTGCGTTATCCTGAAAGTATTGATCTTTTTGGCTATGTCCGAGAATAGATAACTGCCCGGCAGCTTTAAAAAATGTTCGTTCACTAATGCCATATCTCTGTTGTTTTAAGTGTGAGCCATTTTATTCATCATTCGTTTCCGCCTCTCCGTCGAACACCCGGATTGCGTTTCCTGTCATGAAGACGTGCCCGGTAGCTACATCCCATTCAATGGTAAGCGCTCCTCCATCCATGATGACGGTTGCTTTTCTTCCGGAGCGTCCTGTGAGAAAAGCGGCTACGGCGGTGGCGCATGCCCCTGTTCCACAGGCTTGTGTGATGCCCGAACCGCGTTCCATACCCGCATCCTTATTCTTCCTTCTCCCAATACTTGGGCAAACTCCACATTGATGCGTCCGGGAAAGAAGGGGTGGTTTTCCAGTTTCGGGCCGATGACGGGAAGGTCAACCTTGGTGATATCGTTTACGAAGATCACCAGATGGGGGTTGCCCATAGATACGGTAGTACCCGTATATCGCACCCCGTCTATTTCAATGGGGTGCTCTTTCATCGGTTTGTCTTCCTTGCCGTCATAGCGGGCAGGTTCGCAGGCAGGAATACCCATGTCGACGGTTACGGTGTCCACTTTGTTGTCTTCCACATGCAGCTTTAGGGTTTTGATGCCGGACAAGGTATCGAGTGTTATCTCCGTTTTGGAGGTCAGCTTGTAGTCATAAAGATATTTGCCGATGCACCGGCTGGCGTTTCCGCACATCTTTGCTTCCGAGCCGTCCGCATTGAATATACGCATGCTGAAGTCGGCTTTACCGGAACGCCCTATAAGTACCAGACCGTCACTGCCGATTCCCGTATGCAGTGCGCTCCACTCTTTCGAGAGCTTCTCCGGATTTCCGATGGGATAGCGGGTGGTGTCTACATATATGTAGTCGTTGCCTGCGCCATGCATTTTGGTAAACTTTATGATTCTTGTCATTTTGTACTCACTTTGTTGGTTAATTATATCCTTTTGTCTTATTTCAATGCAAATATACGACGTTTTGGATGATATTTAATCAGTATGGGCATCTGTTTTCTATTTATTTCTGCTGCAACTTTCATTCAGTGCAAATATACATGATTTCACTTTCAATTTAAAAGTATGCAGCACTATATTCATAAGGATTGTAATATAACTGTTGTTTCTTCTTATGCGGAAATAATAAAAATGATTGTATTATCAGCTTATTGCTGCCTTTTTGAAATAAGAAAACCGCTTCATTGTTTGCAAAATGAAGCGGTTTGTTTGTATTGGCTTTCTATGTGTATTGTTACTTGCTACTTTTATTGCAGTATTTCCTGCAGTTCTACGGGTTCATTGGTGGTGATGAAGTCTATGCCCCGGCTTATCAGCCACTTCATGTCTTTGGCATCGTTTACGGTCCAGGCATTTACTTTCATGCCTAAATCGTGGGATTCTTTGATCCATTCGGGATGTTTCTTGAAAACGCTGAAGTGGTAGTCGGGACCGGCGCAGCCCATTCTTTCAGTTCCTTAGGGGAGAGATCTCCTTCCAGATAATACACCGGGGTGCCTTTGGGAGCAAGGCGGATGAACTCTTTGGTTGCGTGGCGCGAGAATGTAATGTATTCCATGCGGTCGTCCAGCTTCATATCGCTGACCATCTTCACGATGCTTTCCACAGCGCGTGTTTCCTGTTCGGGTGTTTTATGGGCTTTCAGCTCCAGGATGAGACGCGTTTTCAGTTGCCCGGCTTTCTCCAGATACTGTTGCAGGGTGGGGAGTTGTTCTCCGTTGTCCAATGTCACAGCGGTGCACTGCTGCGCGGTGGACTTCTGCATGTTCACTCCTTTGAAAGTAGCGTCGTGGTTTACCACCAGCTGGTTGTCGGTGGTGAGCCATACGTCGAACTCGGAGCCGTAGCAACCGATGGAGTCCGCCTTCACCAATGCGGCAATGGAGTTCTGTGCCGAGCCGTTGGTTTTCCAGAAGCCGCGGTGGGCGATAACTTGGGTGGACTGTGCCTGTATGCAGCCGCAGGCGGCAAGCAGTAGGGCGGAAGTGATAATAAGGCTTTTCAGTTTCATTGGCTTTAGAAATTGATTATTCTTTTCAAAGATAGCATAAGCGTTGCGAATATGAAATAGAAAGCATATTAAAATTCGGTTGCATTTGCGGTATGATTGCTTTTTTAATCTTTGTATGCTTCCGTATGTACGCCGGGCCACTGCGCGTCCGCTTGGGTCGTTCTTTCCCTGAAACGAAGCATCCCATGCAAGGGCTTCGGCGGTGGAACAGGCTACACTCGGTACGCTGGGTACGCTTTTTGCCGCACTCGTACCGGGGAAGTGCTCCTCAAAGATGGTGCGGTAGTAGTACTCTTCCTTGTTCATCGGCGTGTTTACGGGGAAGCGCTCGGCGGCTTTCCGCATTTGTTCGTCACTGACGGCAGCGGCGGTCACCGCTTTCAGCGTATCAATCCAGTTGTAACCCACACCGTCGGAGAACTGTTCCTTCTGACGCCATGCAACACTTTCGGGCAGCATGTCCGCAAAGGCGTCGCGAACCACTTTCTTTTCAATCTCCCTGCCCGGACACATCTTTATGGCAGGATTCAGCCGCATGGCTACATCCAGAAACTCTTTGTCGAGGAAGGGCACGCGTCCTTCCACGCCCCATGCGGAGAGGCTCTTGTTGGCGCGCAGGCAGTCGTAGAGATACAGTTTGGAGAGCTTGCGCACCGTTTCCTCATGGAAAGCCTGTGGCGTGGGCGCTTTGTGGAAGTACAGATAACCGCCGAACACCTCGTCTGCCCCTTCGCCGCTGAGCACCATTTTGATGCCCATGCTTTTGATGACACGTGCCAGCAGGTACATGGGGGTGGATGCGCGCACTGTTGTCACGTCGTAGGTTTCGATGAAGTAGATGACATCGCGGAGGGCATCCAGTCCTTCCTGAACGGTGTAGTTGATTTCGTGATGAACCGTACCGATGTGTTGCGCCACTTCACGAGCTTTGAGTAGGTCGGGAGCGCCTTTCAGCCCCACCGCAAAGGAGTGGAGCCGGGGCCACCATGCATCTGACTTGTTGTCCGTTTCGATGCGTTTTCCGGCATATTTTTTGGCGATGGCCGAAATGACGGAAGAGTCGAGGCCGCCGGACAGCAGTACGCCGTAAGGTACGTCGGACATCAACTGGCGTTGTACGGCGGCTTCGAGCGCGTTGCGTACGGCGGAAACCTGGGCTTGGTATGCCGCGGCATTGATGCCGGCAGATGCAGGGGCGGAGCCGGATGTGATGGTGGCATAGTTGTCTTTTACGGCGTCGTATTGCATCCAGTCGCGAGTGTACCAGCGGCGCATTTCGCCCTCGCTTCCCCGGTAATAATGTCCGGGCAGGAAAGGTTCGTATTCGTCGCAGAAGCCTTCAAGGGCTTTCAGCTCACTGCCAAAGTAGATGCGACCTTCTTTATCCCTGCCTATGTAGAGAGGTATCACTCCGACAGGGTCGCGGGCTATGAGATAGTCGTCCGTTTCTTCATCGTAAAGGGCGAAAGCGAAAATGCCGTTCAGTTCTTCGAGAAAGCGGATGCCCTTATCTTTGTACAGGGCAAGGATAACCTCGCAGTCGCTCCCGGTTTGGAAGGCATACTGTCCGGCATAACGCGTACGGATGTCCCGGTGATTGTATATCTCGCCGTTGACGGCAAGGATTTGTTTACGGTCGGGCGAGTACAGGGGTTGTCCGCCCGATTGGGGATCGACGATGGAAAGACGCTCGTGCGCAAGGATTGCGGAGCCGCCTACGTAGATGCCACTCCAGTCCGGTCCGCGGTGGCGTATCTTCTGCGCCATTTTCAGTGCTTTACTTCTGAGTTCCGGAGTCTGGGACTTTATGTTGAAAATACCTGCTATTCCACACATGGTTGTAGTTGTTTTAGAGATTGATATTGAGATGATATTGATTACCTTTGGGGAGACTTTCCCTCCGGTTAAGGGGAATATTTTGTTTCTCCGCATGGAACTACCGGTTTCCTGCCTTGAGACTGCTGGTTTCTCCCTTTGAAACTATGAGTACCAAAGCATGGTACTCATAGTTTCAGCCTTTGGTATTTGTTTTTCGCCGTAGCACGATTACCGGCTGCAGTATAGGTCGATCTGCCGGGCTGCTTTGCGGCCGTCGGCCAGTGCGCGTACTACGAGACTTGCACCGTTGGCGGCGTCGCCCGCCACGAACACATTCTCTGCAAATTCCGGTTGCTCCGGTTTGAGGAATCCCATGGCCAGCAGTACCATGTCGGTGTCGATGATTTCTTTCTTACCCGTAGGCCGCATGGTGGGGCGGCCGCCTTCGGCAGCCGGCAGCCATTCCACTTCTTCCACTTCCACGCCGCAAACCTTGCCGTTCTTGCCGATGAACCGGTTGGAAGCCAACGACCAGCGGCGCGTGCATCCCTCTTCATGGCTGGAAGTCGTTTTCAGGACAACAGGCCATTGCGGCCAGGGCGTAGCATCATTGTGGCCTATGGGAGGTTGTGGCATGATTTCTATCTGCGTCACGCTCGCAGCTCCCTGCCGGACGCTTGTCCCGATGCAGTCCGAACCAGTGTCACCGCCGCCGATGACGAGCACCCGTTTGCCTTTGGCATTGACAAGTTGCTCTTTCGGGAATGTTTCTCCGTCGAGGATGCGGTTCTGCTGCGTCAGCATATCAAGCGCAAAATAGATGCCTTTCAGTTCACGACCGGGGATGACAAGGTCGCGGGCGGCGGGTGTGCCGGTGCAGACGGCATAAGCGTCGAAGCCTGCGGGCAGTTTCCGCACGTCGATGGGGACACCCATCTTAAAACGGATGCCTTCGGCTTTCAGCACATCCATACGGCGGTCTATCACTTCCTTGGGCAACTTGAAGTTGGGAATTCCGTAGCGCAGCAGTCCGCCCGGCATCGGTTTGGAGTCGAATATCGTGACTTCGTAGCCGCGGGCATTCAGCCGTACGGCAACGCTCAGTCCGGAAGGGCCCGCACCGATAACGGCTATTTTCTTTCCGTTGCGTTTGGGGCGGGCAGGCACGACGTAGCCCTCGCGAAAGGCGGCCTCGGCAATGGCGGCCTCATTCTCGCGGATAGTTACCGGAGCATCGCAGGAGAGTTTCAGCACGCACGACTTCTCGCAAAGCGCAGGACAGATGCGTCCCGTAAATTCGGGAAAGTCGTTCGTTTCGTTCAGCACCTGATAGGCTTCGCGCCATTTTCCTTTATAGAGTGCGTCTTGAAACTCCGGTTGCTTGTTGCCCAACGGACATGCCCAGTGGCAAAAAGGTACGCCGCACTCCATGCAGCGTGACGCTTGGAGTTTGCGTCGTGACTGTTCAGTGTCTGCTCCACCTGACTGAAATCTGTGATACGTTCGTGTATCGGACGGTAGCCCGCTTCCCGGCGGGGAATATTTAGAAATGCTTTTGGATCACCCATGACTGATAAATTGAGTATTTAAAGATTGAAAACTAAGAAATGATTCTTCTTTTTTTGCTTTAGTTAGTCTCTCTGCATATCCGCAATCTTCTGTTGCAGCTTCTTCATCTGTTCCTCCTGCAGCACCTTTTTGTATTCGATAGGCACTACCTGGATGAACTGGTCTACGTAGTGCATCCAGTCGTCGAGAAGGATGCGTGCCAGTTTGGAACCTGTGTAGAGATAGTGTTGGCGGATAAGTTCGTGCAGCTCTTTGCGATATGAGCTTCCTCGATGAGGCTCAGTTCCACCATCTCCATGTTGCAGAAGTAGTCGAAGTTACCGTCCTTGTTCCAGACGTATGCCACACCGCCCGACATGCCGGCCGCAAAGTTGCGCCCTGTCTGTCCGAGCACTACCACGCGTCCGCCGGTCATATACTCGCAGCAGTGGTCGCCCACGCCCTCTACAACGCTGTCGCCCCGGAGTTGCGGACGGCAAAGCGTTCGCCTGCGCGTCCGTTGATATATACTTCGCCACCAGTTGCGCCGTAGAGGAGGGTGTTTCCGGCAATTGTGTTCTTCTCTGCCTCGAAGTTGCTGCGCACAGGAGGGAGAACGGCGATGCGCCCGCCACTCAGTCCTTTGCCCAAGTAGTCGTTGGCTTCACCTTCCAGCTTGAAATTGACGCCCGGCACGAGGAAGGCTCCGAAACTCTGTCCGGCAGAACCTTTGAACTTGACGTTCAGCGTATGTTCGGGCAAGCCTTTTGCACCATACTTGGCAGCAATGGCGCCGGAAAGCATAGCGCCGCAGGCGCGGTCGGTGTTGGCGATGGTATATTCCAGCGAGACTTCTTTCTGTTCGTTTACGGCATCGGCGGCGGCATGCAGCATTTCCACATCTTTCACGTGCTCTATGCCATGTTGCTGGTCGGTGACGTGGCGGAGGGCCGCTTCGTTGTCCACACGCGCCAGCACTTTGTCGAAGTTGATCAGCTGGTGCTTCCTGATGCCGTCGTCCGGCTTGCGGATGATGAGGTCGGTACGCCCGATGATGTCGTCCATTTTTTCCACGCCTATTTCGGCCAGGTATTCACGTACTTCGCAGGCAAGGAAAGTGAAGTAATTCACAAGGTATTCGCTGCGGCCGGTGAAACGCCTGCGCAACTCCGGATTCTGGGTAGCTACACCTACGGGGCAGGTGTTCTGGTTGCATTTGCGCATCATCACGCATCCCAGTACGATGAGGGCGGCGGTGGCGAAACCGTATTCTTCTGCACCGAGCATGGCCATGAGCACTATGTCGCGTCCGGTTTTCAGTTGACCGTCCACTTGCAACACCACTTGTCCGCGCAGCCCGTTCAGCACCAGCGTCTGTTGTGTCTCGCTCAGTCCGAGTTCGGGCGATATGCCGGCATAGCGGATAGAGCTGGCGGGCGATGCGCCTGTGCCGCCTTCGGCACCGGAGATGACAATGAGGTCGGCTTTGGCTTTTGCCACGCCTGCGGCGATAGTCCCCACACCGCTTTCGGCCACCAGCTTCACGCTGATCTTGGCTTTCGGGTTGACGTTCTTCAGGTCGAAGATGAGTTGTGCCAGGTCCTCAATGGAATAGATGTCGTGGTGGGGCGGAGGAGAAATCAATGAAATCCCCGGAATGGAGTGTCGTGTGCGGGCAATTATCCGGTCCACCTTGAAGCCCGGCAACTGGCCGCCTTCACCCGGCTTGGCGCCTTGTGCCACTTTTATCTGTATCTCGTCGGAATTCACCAGATATTCCGTAGTGACTCCGAAACGTCCGGATGCCACCTGCTTAATTGCGCTGCGCATTTCCGTTCCGAAGCGTGCGGAGTCTTCACCGCCTTCGCCCGTATTGCTTCGCCCATGCAGCCTGTTCATGGCAACTGCCATTGCTTCATGCGCTTCCTGACTGATAGCGCCGAAGGACATGCGCCCGTAACGAAACGTTTCAGTATGTTTTCCACCGACTCCACTTTGTCTATGGAAATCGGGTTGCGGCGGAAGTCAAAGAAGTCGCGCAGAAAGATAGGCTTTTCTTTTTCATCGACCAGCCGGGTGAACTCTTTGAATTTCTTGTAACTGCCCAGGCGGGTGGCTATTTGCAGCGTGCTGATGGTCTCCGGATTCCAAGCGTGCTTTTCACCGTCCTTGCGGTATGCGTACAGCCCTTTGTTCGGCAATAGGGGAGTTTCCTGCCCCTCTGCCCGCGCTTCTTCATTCTTTATCGCTTCTCCCTCATCGTGGAATATAACGGCATCGCGTGCCACCTCATCCAGACGGATACCGCCGATAGTCGACTTCAGCCCGCCGAAGTAAGCGTTGCTCAGCTCTTCGCTCAGTCCGACAGCTTCGAATATCTTTGCGCCCCGGTAGGAACGGATTGTGCTGATGCCCATTTTGCTCATAATCTTGAACAGGCCTTTGCAAATGGCTTTGATGTAGTTTTTCTCGGCTGTGGCATAGTCCAACTGTATCTCCTTCTTGCTAACCAGCTCGTTGAGTACGGCAAATGCCATGTAGGGGTTCAGTGCGCTTGCACCGAAACCAAGAAGCAGTGCGGCGTGCATCACTTCGCGTATCTCGCCGCTTTCCACTACCAATGCTGTCTGCACGCGTTTTCCCACCGAAATGAGATGGTGGTGCACCGCCGATACGGCAAGCAATGCAGGCATGGCGGCGTGCGTGGCGTCTACGTTGCGGTCGGTCAGTACAATGTAGTTCACGCCTTCGGTGACGGACTCTTCGGCCTCCTTGCACAGACGGGCAAGCGCTTCCTGCAATCCGGCGCGTCCTTTGGCTGCTTCAAACAGCATCGGCAGTTTTACGGTCTTGAAACCCTTGTAACGGATGTTGCAGAGAATATCCAATTGTGTATTTGTCAGGATAGGGTGGGGCAGCCGCACCATTTTGCAATGGCTTTCGTTGGGAGTCAGTATGTTCATGCCCACTGCGCCGATATACTCTGTGAGAGACATCACCAACTCTTCACGAATAGGATCGATGGGCGGTTGGTGACCTGTGCAAACTGTTGGCGGAAGTAGTTGTAGAGCAGTTGCGGTCTGTCGGAAAGTATGGCAAGCGGGGTGTCGTTGCCCATTGCGCTGACGGGTTCGGCTCCGTTGGATGCCATGGGCAGAATGATCTTCTCGATGTCTTCTTTGGAGAAGCCGAACGTGCGTAGCATACTGTTGTAGTTGTCCACGCTGTGGGGCACTTTGCGGCCGCTTTTCAGTTCATTCAGTTCGATGCGGTTATTGGCGAGCCATGTGCGGTAGGGCTTTGCCTCGGCAAGTTGCTTTTTCAGCTCTCCGTCATAGTATATCTCTCCTTTCTCTGTGTCTATCAGAAGTATCTTTCCGGGTTGCAGGCGGCCTTTCTCTTTGATATCATCCGGTTCAAAATCCATTACACCCACTTCGCTGGCCACTACCATGATGTCGTTGCGTGTAATGAGGTAGCGGGCGGGGCGCAGTCCGTTACGGTCGAGCATGCCGCCTGCATAGCGTCCGTCGCTGAAGAGCAGTGCGGCAGGTCCGTCCCAGGGCTCCATAAGGATGGAGTGGTATTCGTAGAAAGCCTTGAGCTCCTCGCTGATAGGGTTCTTCTCGTTGAAGGATTCCGGCACAAGCATCGCCATGGCATGCGGAAGGCTGAGCCCGGACATGACGAGGAATTCCAGTACGTTGTCCAGCGAAGCGCTGTCGCTCATGTTCGGCTGGATGATAGGGCGCAACTCTTTGATGTCGCCCAGGGCAGGAGAGGACAGGACGCTCTCACGCGCTTCCATCCAACTGCGGTTGCCGCGTATGGTGTTGATTTCGCCGTTGTGCGCCAGGAGGCGGAAGGGTTGTGCCAGTCCCCACGTAGGGAAGGTGTTGGTGCTGAAACGGGAATGTACAAGGGCCAGTCCGCTGGTGAAGTAACTGTTGGTCAGGTCGGGGAAGTAGTTACGCAGCTGCAGCGATGAGAGCATACCTTTGTAGACGATGTTCTTTGTAGACAACGATACGATGTAGAAGTCCCCGCGTGAGGCTATATCCGATTGGCGTATTCTGTTTTCTATTCTTTTCCTTATTATATAAAGGCGGCGGTCGGCAGTTTCGCTGTCTGTGAAACCGGTGATGAAGATTTGCTTGATGTCGGGTTCGTTGGCAAGTGCGGCTTCACCCAGTATCTCCGGACAGGTAGGAACATTGCGCAGGTGCATCAGCGTCAGCCCTTCTTTCTCTATTTCTTCAATGATGATGCTCAAGATGGCTGCCCGGTCTTTTTCATCTTTCGGAAGAAAAAGCAATCCCGTTCCATACTTCCCTTTTTCAGGAACAGGGATGCCTTGCAGCAGGATGAACTCGTGCGGTATTTGCAGCATGATGCCTGCACCGTCTCCGGTCTTGTTGTCGGCACCTTCCGCTCCGCGGTGACGCATATTCTCCAAAACTTTCAATGCGGCTTCAACCAGTTCGTGGGATTTACCGCCATGAATGTTTACCAACATCCCCACACCGCAAGCATCGTGCTCGTTGGCGGCATCGTACAAGCCCAACTGCATGGGCTGTCGTTGTGCAGGTTTTCTTTTTTCGCTGGTGTTAAAATGCTCTTCTTTCTTCATTTTTGGTTTGCTTTAGTTTTGTATGATATTTGTTGATGTGACAAAATGATTGGCAAAAATAGATATTTAATTTCAATTTGATACAGATATGCTTGGCTTCTTACCCTGCTAAATACTTGCATAGGAGGATGAAGTTATAATCTGATAGAAAATACCCCTTGTTTTCTTCTAATCTTAAATGAGATTCTATTCGTTTGATTTAGGATTGTAAATTGAACCTTTTGCTTTTAAAATATTATTTTCATTGTCTTTTTGATAAGGAAATAATATTTTTCTATCCTTTTAGTAAATAAATCGGGAAAAGATGAACTTTATGTTCTAAAGAATATATATATTTGCAGCGTAAATCAAATACTGATATATTATGTGTGGAATAGTAGGCTATATAGGTCAAAGAAAAGCCTACCCCATTCTTATCAAAGGCTTGAAGCGGTTGGAGTATCGCGGATATGATAGTGCAGGGGTAGCATTAATCAGTGACGACCGGCAACTGAACGTCTATAAGACGAAAGGAAAGGTCTCGGATTTGGAAACTTTCGTCACTCAAAAAGATATTTCCGGTAACATTGGCATTGCACATACACGCTGGGCTACACATGGGGAACCTTGTTCCATTAACGCCCATCCTCATTATTCCTCTTCCGAAAGGCTCGCTCTCATCCACAACGGTATCATTGAAAATTACACCGTCCTCAAAGATAAACTTCAGGCCAAAGGCTATACATTTAAAAGTAGTACCGATACCGAGGTGCTGATACAACTCATCGAATACATTCAGGTTACGAATCGCATTGACTTGCTGACTGCCGTACAACTGGCTCTGCAGGAAGTGATCGGTGCGTATGCCATTGCTGTGCTCGATCGGGAGAATCCGGACGAGATTATAGCCGCACGCAAAAGCAGCCCGTTGGTAGTAGGTATCGGCCGGGATGAGTTCTTCCTGGCATCCGATGCCACCCCCATTGTGGAATATACGGACAAGGTGGTCTATCTGGAGGATGGGGAGATAGCCGTTATCCGTCGCGGCGAGAAACTGAAAGTGGTAAATCTGGAGAATGTGGAGTGTCCGCACGAAGTAAAGACGGTGGCGCTCAACCTCGGCCAGTTGGAAAAAGGCGGGTATCCGCATTTCATGCTGAAGGAAATCTTCGAGCAGCCCGGTTGCATCTACGACTGTATGCGCGGACGCATCAATCTGGAAGGCACTAATGTAGTGCTTTCCGCCATTATCGATTATAAGGAACGCCTGCTTGCGGCCAAACGCTTTGTAATTGTAGCTTGCGGTACGTCATGGCATGCTGCGCTCATAGGCAAACATCTGATAGAAAGTTTCTGCCGTATTCCGGTAGAAGTGGAATATGCTTCGGAGTTCCGTTATCGTGATCCGGTGATTGACGGCAGTGATGTGGTGATTGCCATTTCACAGAGCGGTGAGACGGCCGACACGCTGGCTGCCGTAGAATTGGCCAAGAGTCGCGGCGCATTTATATATGGTATATGCAACGCTGTGGGTTCGAGCATTCCGCGTGCTACGCATACAGTTCTTACATTCACGTAGGTCCGGAAATCGGTGTGGCGTCTACGAAAGCTTTACAGGACAGGTGACTGTGCTCACCATGCTGGCGCTGGCATTGGCACGCGAGAAGCATACCGTCGATGAGGAGCAATACCTCGCCATAGTCAGGGAACTCGGACAGATTTCGGAGAAGATGAAAGAGGTGCTGAAGTTGAATGACAGCATAGCGGAGCTTTCTAAAATCTTCACCTATGCACGCAACTTTATCTATCTGGGACGCGGTTACAGCTATCCCGTAGCATTGGAAGGGGCGCTGAAGTTGAAGGAAATTTCGTATATCCATGCGGAAGGCTATCCTGCTGCCGAAATGAAGCATGGGCCTATTGCGCTGATAGATGCGGAGATGCCTGTGGTAGTCATTGCCACACAAAACGGGCTGTACGAAAAAGTGCTGAGCAACATACAGGAAATCAAGGCGCGTAAAGGCAGAGTGATAGCCATTGTCACAAAGGGAGATGAGGTTATCAGTAAGATTGCCGATACTTGTATCGAACTTCCCGGAACAATGGAGTGCCTTGATCCGTTGATAACTGCGGTTCCTTTGCAGTTGCTCGCCTATCACATAGCCGTATGTAAAGGTATGGACGTGGATCAGCCGCGTAACCTTGCCAAATCGGTAACGGTAGAATGAGGACAAAACGGCTGATGCGTTTTAAAAAGATAAATAATGTGTTTTTTTAAGGGAATAATTACTCATTAGTAAATATACATATGGAACAACTGAAGCATGAATGTGGCGTTGCCATGATACGACTGCTGAAACCGCTGGAGTATTATGAAGAGAAGTACGGTACGTGGATGTACGGGCTGAATAAGCTCTATCTTCTCATGGAAAAACAGCACAACCGGGGGCAGGAAGGAGCGGGACTGGCTTGCGTAAAGCTGGAAGTGAATCCCGGCGAGGAATATATGTTCCGCGAGCGGGCGCTGGGTTCGGGAGCCATTACCGAGATTTTCGATGCGGTGCAAAGCAACTTTAAGGACCTGACAAAAGAGCAATTGCACGATGCCGGTTATGCAAAGCGTGTGTTGCCTTTTGCGGGAGAAGTATATATGGGGCATTTGCGTTACTCCACTACGGGCAAGTCGGGCATCTCGTACGTGCATCCGTTTCTTAGGAGAAACAACTGGCGCGCAAGAACCTTGCCCTTTGCGGTAATTTCAACATGACGAACGTGGATGAGATCTTTGCACGCATTACCGCTATCGGCCAGCACCCGCGCAAGTATGCCGACACCTACATCATGCTGGAGCAGGTAGGCCACCGGCTCGACCGCGAAGTGGAACGTCTCTTCAACCTTGCCGAAGCCGAAGGACTTGCCGGCATGGGCATTACGCATTATATAGAAGACCATATTGACCTTGCCAATGTATTGCGTACTTCAAGCAAAGAGTGGGACGGAGGTTACGTGATGTGCGGACTTACCGGAAGCGGTGAGACATTTGCCGTCCGCGACCCATGGGGTATTCGTCCCGCATTCTGGTATCAGGATGAT
>ENA-OQLB01000217-OQLB01000217.1-human-gut-metagenome-genome-assembly--contig:-NODE-217-length-34566-cov-3.534046_pt1 | contig 34566 bp, 39 predicted proteins | sample MGYA00242656_ERZ504813 | MGnify/ENA primary metagenome ERZ504813 (study PRJEB26092, sample SAMD00036388) | human gut metagenome | host: Homo sapiens | study: EMG produced TPA metagenomics assembly of... | reverse complement strand
CAAGAGTGATGGTGACGCAAGCCATTGATTATCTTCGGAAGCAGCACCGTTTCGGGCAACTGGTGGTAAACGAGGAGCAGCTTCCCGATGTGCCGGATGAAGCAAATGTTACTGAAAACGGAAGCCGGCTTACCGAAGAACAGTTGATGGCGTTTGTAGCGGAGCTCCGGATGGATGCCGCACAGTGTTCAACTTGTATGTGTTTGAGGAGAAGTCTCATAAAGAGATTGCAGAACTGCTCCACATCAAAGAACATTCATCTACCTCACAGTTGCATCGTGCCAAATGTATGTTAGCAAAAAGAATTAAAGAATATACAGAACATGAGAGAAAATGATGAAATAACAGGGTTGTTCCGTAGCCGTCTGGCAGGTGCGGAAATGACGGTGCGCGAGGGCTTCTGGGAGAAATTGCAGGAAGATGTGGCGTCTCCTGCTGCAAGCCGGAAGAAGGCGGCATTTCTTTCTCCGAAATATTATCGGATAGCGGCTGCCGCATCTGTTATATTTGTGTTGGGAGGCGTTTCGGCAGCTTTTTGGTTTTTCTCTCCGAAAGAAGAAATAAAGGATGCTTTCACACAAGTAGCGGCTTTGACACCGGAAGGCAGTTTGAACGGTGATGTGGCGCAGGAATCTTTCCCTTCTATACATCAGGCCGCTCCCGCCGGACTGAAACCGGGTGCACAACAGCCGGCAAGCGGAACTCCCGTAGGCATGACTGCCCAGTCGGAGGAGGAGAGCGGCTCTGTCTCCGTACGGCTTTCTATTACTATCAGACAGCGTGTGCAGAACGGTGGCGATATTTCAACAATAATGCTGCTTTGCAGGACGGTAATCCTTATCAGGAAGCCGACAGGCAGGTTGATTCGGCTGCTGACGCCTTTTCCACTGTTTCTGCGGGAGAAGAGCAGGATGCTTCTTCTTTAAGGAAGCAACAGTCGCGTAAATGGGCGTTGAAAGCTGCTCTTGGAACGTCTCTGCCTAAGAGGAATCACAATATGCCGTTGACAGCAGGAGTGACGGTGGAACGTAGTCTGAACAACTGGCTTGCTTTAGAAACGGGTATTCAGTATAATCGTTTGCATGCCGACCGTACGCTGCACACTTTAGGAATTCCCGTAAAATTGAATATGACACTGGCAAGTACTCGAGTTGATTTGTATGCTGTTGTGGGAGGGGCTGCCGAGAAATGTATTGCCGGGGCTCCGGATAATGGCTTTAAGGCAGAACCTGTCCAACTGTCAGTTGCCGCGGGAGTAGGGGTGCGTTATAAATTGAGCGACCGTTTCGCTTTATTTGCCGAGCCTTTGGTTTCCCATCATTTTGATACGGAGTCTGAGACTAAAACCTTGAGAACCGAACGTGCCACGAATTTGAACCTCTTGTGTGGAGTGCGTATGACTTATTAACCTTAAAGACTGTACAATAAAATGAATACTTTCTGTAGAATATATAAATATGGCTGTGTGGTGCTTGTAATGACCGCTTGTCTTGTTCTTGTGTCTTGTGGTGAGGCATCATTGGATTATAACCATCCGGATGTGGAATTGTTTGTGAAACAGTTGCGGACGGGAAAATATTCGACCCAAAGCCTGAGGGGCTTAGTAACATTCCCAAGTTTGCCAAAGAGGATATTGAAGAACTGCTGAAGTATGCCGAAGACTTGACGGTGATACCTTCTTTTCCGTTGGCACCTGTGTCCTATTCGGCAGGTGGAAAATTGCGCTTGGGTGAATGTATTTTGTGGACGGTAGAGACTATCCGCTTGGGACATAATGCGTCAATGGGATGCAAAATGGTACACATTGATGCCGAGAATTATGAAGGCATTTATTTTTTGACGGATGAAGAAGTGCTTGATGCGGCTGCCCGTTATCGTCGCTGGTGGGAAGGACGTAAATATCCGCGTACCATGTGGACGGTTGACCCATGCTATGACGAACCACTTTGTGGAAGCGGCTATATGTGGTGGTGAGTTTTCCCGTATGAGGGTGAGGTATGAAGTATAAGGTATAAAGTATAAAGAATTAATCGGGTGAAATATTTTATTCTCTTTTTAGGGTTGCTTTTTGTGGTAGCCTTTCCCCTTTACGCTCAAGAGTGGACACCGCAAGATTCTTTGCATCTGCGCCGGTTTCTCAGTGGTGAAGGAGAAGTCAGGCTGAATCCGGACGTGTTGAAGGAGATAGGCATTGATTCCCCTTTAGGTTCTCCGAAAGAGGATATGAATAAATCGTGGTTGGAGTTTGATTCTTCTTTACCTGTAATGCCTCAGATGCCGGAGAAAAAAGTAGTGCTTACTTTGCGCCCTATACTGCAAATACCAAATATAACTGGGATCCGGTTTATCAGAAAAAGATTACAGTGAATAAAAACACATGGAGGAGTAGTCCGTTTTACGAATTGACCAAACTGAAAATTTACACCAACTGGGCTAAGCGTCCGTTGGATGCCGGACCGCGTGAAAGCGTCGAACAAATAGAGCTACCGGACTGCGCTACATGGTGACTGAGCGTGCCAACAACATGGCGGTGGGCGGCTGGAGAGGAGTTGGAGGCGGCGGTATTTCGGGTGATTTTATGGCTCCTTTCACTAAGGATTTCTGGAATATAAAAGGGCGTAAGCGTCGGGCGCGTACGTTGGAAGTATTAAAAACTTATGGTGATTCCATTAGTGTCCGTCGTAATGATGCAATTATCAAATAAAATATCCTGTCTTTAATTTCTTAAATATTGAACTTTATCTCTCTTCCCCTTGTTCATAAAGATAAACCTTTAAAGGATAAACAATGGATAGAATAACTTCTCTGTTTGGGATAAAATACCCCATCATTCAAGGTGGTATGGTGTGGTGTAGTGGCTGGCGGTTGGCGTCGGCAGTGAGTAATGCCGGAGGCTTAGGCTTATTGGGTGCAGGTTCCATGCATCCTGACACGTTGCGGGAGCATATACAAAAGTGTCGTGCGGCTACGCATCATTCATTTGGGGTGAATATCCCTTTGATGTATCCCCAGATAGAAGAAGTTATGCAGATTGTGGCAGAGGAAGGCGTCCGCATTGTGTTTACGTCTGCCGGTAATCCTAAGTCGTGGACCGGATGGTTAAAGGAGCATGGCATCACAGTGGTGCATGTTGTTTCATCATCGCGTTTTGCCATGAAAGCTGAGCTGCCGGTGTGGATGCCATTGTGGCCGAAGGTTTTGAAGCCGGCGGACACAACGGGGCGTGAAGAAACAACTACGCTTTGTTTGATTCCCTCCGTACGTGCGGCCACTACACTGCCTTTGATTGCGGCAGGTGGCATTACTTCCGGTGAGGCGATTCTTGCGATGCGTGCATTGGGGCTGAAGGGGTGCAGTTGGGTACACGATTTGCTTTGACTGAGGAAAGCTCCGCCAGTAGGGTGTTTAAAGAGTATTGTTTGCATCTGAAGGAGGGTGATACCCGCTTATTATTAAAAAAATTATCTCCGGTACGTTTGGCGCGTGGCAATTTTCAGCGTGCGGTGGAGGCGGCTGAAGCTGTTGGAGCTACGGAAGAGGAATTGCGTATTCTTTTGTCGAGGGGACGTGCCAAACGCGGTATCTTTGAGGGAGACCTTGAAGAGGGTGAACTTGAGATAGGGCAGGCGGTTGCATTGCTTCATGAGAAAGGAATACAGACGGTAGGGGAGGTTATGCATGAACTGATAACGGATTATCAGCGTGCGTGTGAAACACTTGCCGCCAATATATATGAACGTTTAGAGATTTAAGTCCGGTGGCAGACTTTGACCCGGCAAAATAATTTTGCCTATGATGAGGAGCGGAAGTGATGCATAAGCCTGATTGCCGAATCTGAAAACGAACTTGATAGAATAAAAGCAGCCCGTAGGTTTTCGGGTGCAATCATAATATAAACTCTGACAATCATATCATTAGCTTCGCTCAAAATATCTTTTATTTCTTACGCTAATGTATAGTCTGTCATGCAGAACGTAGTGAAGCATCTCTTCTCCTACTCACAAAGAGAGTAGATTCTTCGCTTCGCTCTGACTATACCTTAATGAAAAAAGACAGAAGAGGTTTTGAGCGAAGCTAATGACAGAGTAAAATGATAGTTAATGTTAGTTTTGGCACACCATCAACTTGTGTGTAGTTATGGTGTGCCAACTTTCTTCTTTATTCTTTAGAGACGGTTTTACCCGCAACTTGCGTATTAGGCTGTTCTTCCCAGTGGAACGGCTCGAAGGTTGTGTTCGGGTCAATCCAACTTGGCTTCTTGGCGGCGTAGATAATGAACGGGGCAATCACCACAACAAGCGCACCGATAATCAGTACGGAGAACCATACGGCATTGCTACCGGTGGAAATCTGGCTTGGAGGGATGAAGCTCAGCACAAATGCAAGCAATGAACCACAGAATCCCAAACCACCGATGAACCACATCAGGCCGTTGCCACCTTTGCCGATGCGGAACGGGCGGTTCAGCTTCTTCATCTTGTAGCGCAAGGCAATGGCTCCGGAGAACATCAGCATGTACATGATGAGATAAAGAATAACCGTCAGCTGTGACAAAATCTGGTAGAAACTCTGCACCGAAGGCATAACCACGAACAAGAGGCTCAATACGGTTACGGCTATACCTTGAACATAAAGTATGTTCTTTTGCACTCCCAGCTTGTTTGTCTTCTGGAAGAACGGAGGCAGATAACCCGCCTTGCCCACTGCAAAGATACCTTTGGACGGACCGGCAACCCATGTCAATACACCTGCCAGCACACCGAAAGCCAACGCAACGGCTATGATAGGTGACAGCCAGGAAGCATGGATATAATGGAAATAATTGTCGAAACCCACCAGCAGGCTCTGCGTCAGGCTGATGTCTTTTGCAGGAATAATGACACCGAGGGAAAAAGTGCCCAGTACAAAGATTATGACTGTGATCAACGCACCGATGAATACCGCTTTCGGATAGTTCTTGGAGGGATTGTTTACATCCTTCACATGGATACCGCCCATTTCCATTCCGGCATAGAAGAGGAAGATACTTGCGGCAAGCACCACATTGTCAAAATTCGTCAGGTCAGGGAAGAAACTGCTGTGGAAGTCCATGTTGGAGTGCCCGCCCGTAGCGAGATAGACAATGCCCAAAATAATCAGCAGGGCCGCCGGAATGATAGTACCGACCATGCCACCCACCTTTGCCACTTTTCCTACCCAGCCCATGCCTTTCATTGAAATGAAAGTTGCCAGCCAGTAGATTACGAGCACCACTGCCAGCGTGTAGTACTTGTTGTTGGCCAACGACATGTCGTGCACATCGTTCATACCGATGAAAGCAATGGATACGGCACCGAATGTCAACACAGTGGGATACCAGATTGTGCTTTCAATCCACTGCACCCAGATAGCGAGGAAGCCGAGTTTCTTTCCGTAGCTTCACCCACCCAGCGGAACACACCGCCTTGCTTGTCCTGAAACATGGCAGCCAGCTCAGCAGCGACAAGTGACGTCGGGATGAGAAAGACTATGGCTGCAAATAAGTAGTAGAAAGCCGAACTCATTCCGTATACGGCTTCGGCGGCAGTCCGCGAAGGGATACTACTGCCGTCACATTCATGATTGCCAGGGTAAATACGCCCAGCTTTACTGTTTGTTTAATATTTGCCATAAATTAAGGTTTTAGGTGAAAAAATCATTCTTTTTGTAATAGTCCTGTTTTTCCTTATTACGCCTCTCTACCAGACTTGTTACATATACTGTGAAAATGGGAAACATCATCATCCTAATGCCGCCAACAGAACGGACAACACCCGCCCGGTGGCAGTGACCGCTATGATATTGGAACCCACCGTTGTCACATCCATGAACGCCCACCACAAAGCATCGCCATAACCTGTTACCAAAGGATTGGTTCCATGCTCCATGACATAAAAGGCAAGACTTGAAAAGTAGACGGTAGCCAATAGCATTGTCAGATAGGACACGAACAAGCCCGATGCACGATTGTACGTCAGCCAGCCCACCACGATAGCCATTGCATATCCGCCCCGCACCAGCGGATGAAACGCAGCATATAAGTAATCTCGGGTGAAAATGTCCAACCCATGTAGGCAATGATATTCTGATAGGGAATGGCAACCAAAAGGAAGATGAAATGTGTGGCGACATAGCGCTTCCAGTTGGTTGCCAAAATCCATTCCAATACAAAATCAGCCAGAAACAATGCGCAAATCCATAACTGCACTTCCATGTACACCGATTGCTCGTAGAAAGGGATGCCTTTGAACGTGTCAACGGATATACTGATAACCAAGAACAGCGAAAGCAGCAAGATGATTACATGGAGTATGCCGTATATTCCTTTTTTCCGCACTATGAATTCTGATAGAGCTGTTTTCATATCTATTCCGTAATTGTCACATTGTCACCGTTGAATACGCCCAGGCCGAGCCTGTTCATGATGAGCCTGATAGACATTTGTGCTTTGACGGAGTTTCCGGCTTCATCCAGGGGAGGAGCGAAAGCGGAAATGCCCATTACACCGGGAAGTACAGCCATCACGCCACCGCCTACACCGCTTTTGGCAGGGATTCCGGCAGTGTACATCCAGTCGCCCGAATGTTCGTAGAAACCTACACTGGAAATCATGGAAGTGATTTTAGGTGCGAGTCCGGCTTCGAATACGTGTTGCCCGGTGACAGGATTAACGCCATTGTTGGCGATTGTTCCGGCTGCAATGCTCAGTTGCCCGGCTGTGACGCCCAACGAACATTGGCGGGTATAAAGGTCGAGCGCCAATTCCGGATCATCGTAGATACGGTCGTAGTTTTTCAATAGCCATGCAATGGAACGGTTATTGAAATTCGTAGCTGTCTCCGATTGGTACAGTTCGTCGATGAGCTGTGGAGCAGAGCCACACAACTCGGTGATGTTCTGTACGATGACATTCCATTTCTTGTCGGAATTACCCGTCGGCTGCACCATGGAACAAGCGGATATAGCGCCTGCATTGACCAATGGAGTGGAGGGGTGGTCGTTCTCCAATAAAATGGCAATGATAGAGTTGAACGGCAGGCCCGTTGCATCGGCGCCGATCATGTCCAATACTTTCTGTGCACCGTACTGGCGCAGGATGAGTATGGCCGTATGTACTTTTGATACGGATTCTATGCCGAAGCGGTAATCTGTGTCTCCGATATTGATGGTCTGTCCGTTTGTCAGGCAGATGCTGAGACCGAACAGGCCGGAATCTATGTTGGCAAGATAAGGGATGTAATCCGCATTCTTGCTCCTGTTTGCTTTTTCACCTCATCATAGGCTTCTTGGGCAACTTCCCTGATCTGTGAAATTGATATTTTCTTTTCCATAATCTATATAATAATATGGAATAAGGAATAGGAGATTTGAGTTTCAGTCTCCTAAAGCCTTATTCGATATATTGTTTAATGTATTAAAACAATAGAGCAGTGGAATGATAAGCTGATTCTTGCTTTATCATTTTTTGTGGCGTCTTCCGCCATGATTGAATATTTTGCTTTCTACCGGCAGATTCTTCTCCTGAGCCATGCGGGTAGGGGTGGGGTAGTCCAGCTTTTCCAGTTCGGCAATGGCATTCTTTATGTCGCCCAGCAGCATGTCTGCCATGTCGCGGCTGAATCCCTGACGGACAACGACACGCATCACAATATATTCCTCCAGTTTGGAAGGCAGCGTATATGCCGGAACCATCCAACCATGTTGTGAAAGTTTGTCCTGCAAGTCGTAGAGAGTCCATTTGGCTGTCTTGGCGTATTCCGGTTTCAGATACCAGATGAACAACGGATTCACCACCTCATTAGAGTAATTGACAAACGGAGCCATTTTCCCTATTTCATCATGGATGTACTTGGCTATTGTGAGTGAATTGTATTGTACCTCTTTGTAACCTTGAAAACCTAAACGGATGAATTGATAGTATTGCCCTAAGATTTGTGCGGCAGGACGGGAGAAGTTCAATCCGACTTGGGTAATATTGGCGCCGAGATAGTTTACACTGAAGGACATCTCTTCGGGCAGGTATTCCTTGCCTTTCCAAACCACCCATCCCAGACCCGGATACACCAAGCCGAACTTATGGCCGCTGACACTGATGGAGAGCACCCATTTCAGACGGAAGTCCCATTTCTTTTCCGGATACAGGAACGGAAGGATGAAACCGCCGCTTGCAGCATCCACGTGATGGGAATGTCGTAACCGGTTTTGGCATTGTAGGCGTCGAGCGCTTTGTCAAGGGCTTCGACATCATCATTCAGCCCTGTCCATGTGACACCCTGTATAGGCACGATGCAGATTGTGTTTTCATCACACATCTTCAGGGCTTCTTCGGGGTCGAGCGTGGTCTTGTCGAGGGTCAAAGGCACTTCGCGCATTTCTATTTGCCACAACTGGGCAAACTTCTCCCATACCACTTGGAAACCGGTTGAAATAACGAAGTTCGGCTTGTCGAACGGCTTGCCTTGCGCCTGACGTTTTTTGCGCCAGCGCAGCCACGCGGCTACACCGCCCAGCATACATGCTTCTGAAGAACCGATGGCGAGTGCGCCTGTCTTCCACGTATCTTTTTCCGGAGAATTCCACAGATTGGCGACGATGTTGATGCACTTGCCGTTCATTACGGCGATGCGGGGATACTCGGTTTCGTCAATGTAGTTGATGTTGATGGCTTCGTTCATTAGCTTGGTTGCATATTCGTCCATATAGGTCGTGACGAACGTAGCCAGATTCAGGCGGGGCTGGGTTTGGGCAAAGGTCTCATCTTTCACCATCTGGTAAGCGATTTCGGGAGTGGTGGGCCCATCGGGAATTTTTTCCACCGGTGAGGGTTGTAACATACGGTTTGAACCGAATACGTCTGTTTTGGCATCTCCCTTTCTGAAATTCAAATCTTCCATATAACTGTAAGTTTTTAAAGGTTTAGGCGGCGGGGACCTTCCCCGTCGAATTGTCCACAACAACGACCCTCGGAAAAGAAAGTTCCGGCGTTTTACATTATTTGGCGTTTATTAAATGGGGGAGAAATGAAAGAGGCCACAGAGTTTCTTATTCTTGCAAGAATGAGAAACTCTGTGGCCTCCGGATGTGAAAACCGTTTTTTTTATACTTTTATCTCGTCATATTTCATTCCAAATACATCTGCTACTGCTTTATAGGTCACTTTTCCTTCCACCACATTCAGGCCTAACGCCAATGCCGGATCGTCTTTGCAAGCCTGTTTCCAACCTTTGCAGGCTAAAGCTACGGTATAGGGCAATGTGGCATTGGTCAGCGCATGGTGGATGTGAACGGGACAGCGCCGGGAATATTGGCTACTGCATAGTGCACAATGTCGTCTACGACATACGTAGGCTCACTGTGAGTAGTGGGGTGGGAGGTTTCAAAACAGCCACCCTGGTCAATGGCTACATCCACAAGTACGGTTCCGGGCTTCATCATTTTCAGCATGTCTCTTGTAATCAGGTGGGGAGCTTTATCGCCGGGAATAAGGACAGAACCTATCACCAGATCTACGGTAGGCAGTTCCATTTTGATATTATGAAGTGAAGAATAGAGTGTTTTTACGTTTTTGGGCAATACTTCGCTGAGATAGCGCAAGCGTGGCAGATTCACATCTGTAATCATTACCTCGGCTCCCATTCCGGCAGCCATTTGTGCGGCATTAGTGCCTACGATGCCGCCCCCTAAAATAAGTACGCGTGCAGGACGTACCCCCGGCACGCCACCCATTAGTTTTCCTTTTCCACCCTGCGGTTTCTCCAAAAAACGGGCGCCCACTTGGGTAGCCATGCGCCCTGCCACTTCGCTCATAGGGGTGAGCAATGGCAATGAATGGTCTTCTTTCTCTACGGTTTCGTAGGCGATACATACGGCACCGCTTTCAATCATGGCTTCGGTCAGAACTTTATCGGCCGCAAAGTGGAAATAGGTAAATACCACTTGTCCCTTTTTAATCAGTTTGTACTCCGGTGCAATGGGTTCCTTTACCTTGACAATCATGTCGGCTATGGCATAGACGTCTTCAATGGCAGGCAGGATTTGCGCACCTACGGCGATGTAATCGTCGTCAGAGAACCCACTGTTTATGCCTGCTGTTGCCTGCATATATACCGTATGACCTTTCTTCACCAACTCGGCTACTCCGGCAGGGGTCATTCCTACTCGGTTCTCGTTGTTCTTGATTTCTTTGGGGACTCCGATAATCATAATGTCATCTGTTAATGGTTAAACATGCTGCAAGATAGCGATTTCTCTGTCTCATTGTCATTCTGTACAGGTGTTTTACAACAGAAAATGCCGGGTTGTTCGATGAGGAAGGTGGCAGGATTATTCTTTTTTGTTTAGGCGGAGAGAACTATTCTTGTTATATTTGCATGCATTTAAAAAATAAGATATGGGCTATAAGAATATAAAACACTCTATACTTTTTTCTTTTTTATTTTGGGTGGCAGTGTGCAAAGCGGGTATGCACAGGAAACCGCCGGGCAGGAAGCTGTTCCGGAGATGCAAACGGCTGTTTTCACTCCTCCTTTTGATTTCCCTATCACCTTTTCAGGCAATTTCGGCGAGATACGTTCCAACCATTTTCATGGCGGGCTGGACTTCAAAACCGGTGGTGTTATAGGCAAACCTGTGCATGCTTTGGCAGACGGGCATATCTCCCGTATCCGAGTGACGCATGGCTCAGGGTATGTGCTCGATGTGGATTATGATAACGGTTATTCCACTATCAACCGCCACCTCAGTGCTTTTACAGGCGATGTGGCCCGGAGAGTGAAAGAATTGCAGTATGAAAAGGAGAGTTGGGAAGTGGAGATCGTTCCCGAACCGGGAGAATATCCGGTAAAGGCAGGGCAGGTGATAGCCCTTAGCGGGAATACGGGATATTCTTTCGGCCCTCATCTGCATTTGGATATGATTGAGTCGGCAACAGGGGATTATATTGATCCGCTGCCTTTTTTTATGGAAAAAGTGAAAGACAACACTGCTCCTCATGCCGAGGGCATCATCCTGTTTCCGCAACCGGGCAAAGGGGTGGTAAACGGAAAACAGACGCGCCAGACCTTTCCGGCAAGTCCAGCAAAGCCTATCACAGCCTGGGGATTGATTGGAGTGGGAGTCCGCGCTTATGACCATATGGATGGGGTGGGCAACCGTTATGGCGTGCATACCGTTATTCTGGAAGTGGACGGCGTGGAAGTGTTTCGCAGTGTGGTAGACCGCTTTGCTTACGAAGAAAACCGTTATATCAACTCATGGACACATGGGCAATATATGAAATCGTTCGTCGAACCGGGCAACCGTCTGCGTATGCTGCATGCGTCTAACGGCAACCGGGGACTGATAGAAATCAATGAAGAGCGTCCCTATCGTTTGGTATATACCTTGAGTGATGCTTTAGGTAACACCTCGAAAGTCCGTTTCACCATACAGGGCAAGAATACCGCTATCCGTCCGGTGGAGCATCGCGAAAAATATGCCTTCAAATGGGATAAAACCAATTATCTTCAGGAGCCCGGACTGGAACTGGTTGTGCCGCGGGGAATGTTGTATGATGATGTGTGGTTGAACTATTCCGTACGCGCCGATAGTGGCGACGTGGCTTTTACCTATCAGTTGAACGACACCCGTATTCCCATGCATGGAGCGTGCGAGATGCGTATCGGCTTACGTCGTGATGATTTGGAAGATAAGTCGAAATATTATGTGGCCGGCGTTACCGCCAAAGGCGGAAAATATAGCGTAGGCGGGGTTTATGAGGATGGTTTTATGAAAGTCCGCATCCGGGATTTGGCCACTTATACGGTAGCAGTCGATACCGTACCGCCGGAGATCATTCCGCTTAATCCTCAGCAATGGGGACGTACGGGCCGCATAGTCTTTAGAGCTAAGGACAAAGGGACGGGGGTCAATAGCTACCGCGGAACGATAGACGGGAAGTATGCACTGTTTGGCAAGCCCAATTCCATTAGTGGCAATCTGGTTTGCGAGCTCGACCCCGAACATGTGAAGAAAGGCGGTAGGCATACTGTGGAAATGACCGTAACGGACGGGTGCGGCAATCAAACTGTCGGGCAGTTCCATTTTGTATGGTGAAATAGGAGGGGCTGTATCCTCTGAAATCCCTTTATAGCATTGTGATATAATAAATTCAATAATAATTCAAAGTATGAAAAGATTAACTCTCTCCGTCATGTTGGTAGTGGCAGTTGTGGCAAACACTTTTGCCTGCACCAATCTTATTGTAGGTAAGAATGTATCTACGGACGGTTCTACAATTGTTTCCTATTCTGCCGACTCCTATGGATTGTTTGGCGAGTTGTATCATTATCCCGCAGGCATGCACAAGAAAGGCACATTGATTGATGTGCACGAGTGGGACACCGGCAAGTATCTCGGTCAGATAGAGCAGGCGCGCCAAACCTACAACGTTATCGGCAATATGAACGAATTTCAGCTTACTATCGGTGAGACGACTTTCGGCGGGCGTCCGGAACTGGTGGATACTACCGGTATCATTGATTATGGAAGCCTTATTTATCTCGGTCTGCAACGTTCGCGCACAGCCCGCGAAGCTATCAAAGTGATGACAGATCTTGTGCAGGAATACGGTTATTACAGCAGCGGCGAATCCTTTACGATTGCCGATCCTAATGAAATCTGGATTATGGAAATGATAGGCAAGGGACCGGTGTACGTGGCGCCGTATGGGTTGCTGTCCGCGTGCCCGATGATTGCATCTCCGCACATGCCAACCAAAGCCGTATCCACCAGTTCGATATGAATGACAAGAACAACTGCATGTATTCTCCCGATGTCATATCCTTTGCCCGCGAGAAAGGCTATTTCGACGGAGTAAACAAAGATTTCAGTTTTGCAAATGCTTATGCACCGCTTGACTTTGGCGCTCGTCGTTACTGCGAAGCCCGCGTGTGGAGTTACTTTAATATGTTTACAGCTCGCGGCAACGAGTTCCTACCTTATATATTAGGCGATACGGATACCCCGATGCCGTTGTTTGTGAAGCCCAACCGCAAAATCTCCGTACAAGATGTAAAGAATGCCATGCGCGACCATTACGAGGGTACTCCCCTCGACATCAGCAGGGATTTCGGTGCAGGACCGTATCACACTCCCTACCGCCTTTCTCCTCTTTCCTTTAAAGTAGGCGATAAGGAATACTTCAACGAACGCCCTATCTCTACCCAGCAGAGTGGTTTTGTATTCGTGGCACAAATGCGTTCCACTTTGCCCGATGCTATCGGCGGCGTATTGTGGTTTGGTACGGACGATGCAACATGACTGTATTTACTCCCGTATATTGCTGTACGGACAAAGTTCCCGTATGCTATTCGCGCGTGGACGGTGCAGACTATATCACTTTCTCATGGAACTCCTCTTTCTGGATTTTCAATTGGGTCTCCAATATGGTATATCCTCGCTATGACCTGATGATTGGCGATGTGCGTGCCACACAGACCGAGCTCGAAACAACCTTCAACGAAGCACAGGAAGGCATTGAGACCGCTGCTGCCAAACTTTTGGAGAAAGATCCGGCTAAAGCGAAAACATTCTTGACAAACTATACCAATATGACAGCCCAAAGCACGCTCGATGCATGGAAGCGTCTGGGCGAATTCATGATTGTGAAATATAATGACGGCGTTGTTAAACGTATGAAAGACGGTAAGTTTGAACGTAATTCTATCGGACAACCGGCAGGCGTGGTCCGTCCGGGGTACCCGAAAGAGTTTCTTGAAGAGTATGTCAAACAGACCGGCGACAGATATAAAATGCCTCAATGACAGTTTGGGCAAATGAGATTTTTCGTTCATATTCTTAGTAAATACTGTACAGATTTGTGAATCTACGGTAAAAAAAATTAGGATATTTGAACTTAATCTTCTACATTTGTGTCTTAACAAACAATTGAAGTATTAACCTTTAAAATAGAAATAGTCTTATGGAAAATCAGGAACTGATTAAGCAGGTCACTGAGAAAGCTGAAAAATGGCTTACCCCGCTTATGATGCCGAAACTCAGGCAGAAGTGAAACGTATGTTGGAAAATCCAGATAAAACCGAACTGATAGAGTGTTTTTATAAAGACTTGGAATTTGGTACAGGCGGCTTGCGTGGTATCATGGGCGCAGGCAGCAACCGTATGAATATTTATACGGTAGGCGCTGCTACCCAAGGATTGGCTAACTATCTGAACAAATGTTTCAAAGATAAAGAACAAATTTCCGTAGTAGTGGGCCACGATTGCCGTAACAACAGTCGTAAGTTCGCTGAGATCTCGGCTGATATTTTTTCTGCAAACGGCATCAAGGTTTATCTCTTTGAGGATTTGCGTCCCACTCCGGAGGTTTCCTTTGCTATCCGTCATCTGGCTGCCAAAGCGGTATCAACCTGACTGCAAGCCATAACCCGAAAGAATACAACGGTTACAAGGCCTATTGGGATGATGGTGCGCAGGTGCTTGCCCCGCACGATACAGCCATTATTGATGAGGTAAACAAAGTGACTGTTGAGGACATCAAGTTCAAAGGCAACAAAGATTTGATTCAGATTATCGGTGAGGACATAGACAAGGTGTATCTGGATAAAGTCCATGCCCTCTCCATTGATCCGGAAGTGATTAAGCGTCAGAAAGACCTTAGCATTGTCTATACTCCGCTCCATGGTGCAGGTAGGTACTCATTCCTGCTTCCTTGAAAGAGTGGGGCTTTGAGAATGTGCACTGTGTACCCGAACAAATGGTAAAGAGCGGAGATTTCCCGACAGTTGTTTCTCCGAATCCTGAAAATGCGGAAGCCCTTTCCATGGCAATCGAACTCGCCAAGAAGATTGACGCAGACATCGTAATGGCAAGTGATCCTGATGCAGACCGCGTGGGTATGGCATGCAAGGACGACAAAGGCGAATGGGTGCTGATTAACGGCAATCAGACTTGCTTGCTTTTCCTGTACTACATCATCAAGAACCGTATCGCAACCGGCAAGATGCAACCTACGGATTCATCGTAAAGACCATTGTCACTACCGAGCTCATCAAGCTGTTGCCGATAAGAACAAGATTGAAATGATCGACTGCTACACCGGTTTCAAGTGGATTGCCCGCGAGATCCGTCTGCGTGAAGGCAAACAACAATACATCGGTGGAGGTGAAGAGAGCTACGGTTTCCTTGCCGAAGATTTCGTTCGCGATAAAGATGCTGTTTCGGCCTGCTCACTGTTGGCTGAGATTTGTGCTTGGGCAAAGGATCAGGGCAAGACACTGTATGACATCTTAATGGACATTTATGTGGAATACGGCTTCTCTAAAGAAACTACCGTTAATGTGGTGAAACCGGGTAAGAGTGGTGCAGATGAAATCAAGGCCATGATGGATAATTTCCGCGCTAATCCGCCGAAAGAAATCGGTGGTTCTGCCGTTGAGCTGGTCAAGGACTATAAGACGCTGAAAGCTACGGATGCTCAAGGTAACTCAACAGCTTTGAATATGCCTGAAACATCGAATGTTCTCCAGTATTTCACAGTAGACGGCACGAAGATTTCCGTTCGTCCTTCCGGAACGGAACCCAAGATTAAATTCTACATTGAAGTGAAGGGTGAAATGGGATGTCCCAAGTGCTACGGCAGTGCCAATGCTGAAGCTGAAAAGAAAGTGGAAGCAGTACGCAAATCACTCGGTATCTAAGAAGGTTTAATTCTTACATATAGGAAAGGTGCAGGTGGCAGAAGCCGCTTGCACCTTTTGTGTTTTATGATGGTAAATGTGTGGTGGTTCCGAATGTATTAAGTTTCTTTTATATTCTTTATGCCAGTCTGCAAATCATTCTCCGTTGAATACTGTTCTTATATGCGACAGAGGTCGACAGTTAATAGATAGTATGACAGATTGCGGTTGCACGCCAATTGGTTGATGTGAATGAGAGTCGTTTCATTCGTAGTTGTTCGTTTGCGAGTGCGTGTTTTCCGCAATCTGTTTTTTTGTTTCTTTTCCCCTTTGAGTCATTAATGCTTTTAAAACTCTTTGGTTCCTTACCTCTTTAGTTATTATTTTCCAGCCACCAGTCAATCAATTTTCGTGCAATGCTTAGCTTGCGTGGAATTTCCGGCAGGTTGTCTTTGGAATAGAATGAGCCGGAACTGAGTTCGTCGGCTTGCAGCTTGATTTCCCCACTTTCATAGTCGGCAATGAAGCCCACCATTAATCCGCTGGGATAGGGCCAGGGCTGGCTGCCGAAGTAAGTGATGTTCTTCACCTTTAGTCCGGTTTCTTCCATGACTTCCCGTTCTACGCATTGCTCCAAAGTTTCGCCAGCCTCAAGGAAGCCGGCTACCAGTCCATGAAAAGTGCCGCGGAAGTTGCGTGCATGTACCAGCAGTATCTCTTTACCTTTCCGTATCAGTACGATGATTGCCGTAGATACGGGAGGGTACATTTCATTTCCACATTTCGGGCATTTCTTCATGATAGGGGTTTGCTGTTCCATAGGAGTGCCGCATACGGGGCAGAAACGGCTATGCTCGTCCCAATAGAGTATCTGGAATGCCTTTCCGGCGGACAGGTATTCGTCTGCGGAAATGTAGTCGTACGAAGCCCGCAAGCCTATCATTACCCATTCTTCGGTTTCTGCGACGGGCTGTCCCGTAGCAAATGCACGCACTTGCTTACCGTTGGGCGGGAATACGTCGTGTATATTGCTTCCGCTTTCCGGTGCCAAGGGGGGATTTATGCTGACGGGTACGCTGTATTTTATCTCTCCTTTTTCCGTATATCCTTTCTTCAATAGCAGTTGGTCATTGAAGAAGACGAACCACTGCGTGGAGGGTTTGATTTCTGTTGAATCTTCCATTGCTTGTTATTTTTTTGGGGGGATGAACACGAGAACACAGAGGTACAGAGATTCTTTTCAAAGAGATAAAGCATTAATTTCTGTGTCTTTGTGCCTCTATGTTCGCCCCCTAAATTTCGTTTGCTGTGTCTTTTTCTTGCCGCACATAGACCGTTGACTTTCCCATCCCGCGGCGGCGCAGGAACCCTTGCAGGATGAATTTGTTCAGTTCGTCTATGGCGGCATGTCTGGTCAGCCCGCTCAATTGGATGTATTCGTTTTTGTTGATGCATACATTCCGCTTGAGGAACAGTTCCAGTTCGGCTTTTCTTGTTTCTTCGGTGGTCTCTACTGCCTTTTTCGATTTCTTGGTAGTGGAGTGTACACGTTCCAACGTCATTTTTTTCTTGATGTTGTTGCGGAACGTGCTGCTGATGCGCAGGTGTACGTTTTGGAATTGGACGGATTCGGAGCGGATTTTCTTTTTCTCGTCGTCGGTCTCACGCAGGCATTTCAGTGAAGTGCTGAAGAATCCGAGTTCTCCCAGCTCCACGATGTTTCCGTTGGCCAGCAGGTCGCAAAGTTCGTCGATGCAGGCATCCAGTGCTGCCCCTATCACATTCTTGGGCAGATGTTGGAATATAGAGACATGTTCCACAAACTCCTTTTGGGTATAAGTCCCTTTCGGGCAGATACGTGCATGGAGTGATTTCTTGTCTTCTTTCCCGTCGGGCGAAGGCGTTTCGTAAAGGTCGTAATACGCGCTCATAAGATATCTATTTTTGTTTATAGCGATAAACAGTTCTCGTCGCTTCGGGGAATTATTTTTGTCGCTAAGCGGATTAATTTTCTTCTTCCTAAAAACTAATCGTCCGACAACTGTTGCATTATCGTTCGACAGTTGTTTAATTATCGTCCGACAGCTGTCGGACGAAACAGAAACTGGTATGGGACGATTAATTCTTAGTGAGCAAAGGTATAAAATATTGTGATACGAAAGGTAGTGTTTGGGGAGAAAAAAAAATCCCCCGTTAAGGACGAGGGAACCTAATGTTTTCACAACGGAATAATCCTTATTGTGACTTGCTTCATTTTAGTATGGCAAATGTATAAAATAAATATGGAAATACAATACTTATATTAATAAAAAAAATACCTTTGAAGAGAATACTCAAAATATGATACTATGAAAACGATACTTGGATTGGATTTGGGAACCAATAGTGTAGGATGGGCTGTAATAAACTCTGTAATTAAAGAGCAGGCCGAAAGAATTTGGATAGAAATGGCCGGAAGCAGGATTATTCCGATGGATGCTGCTGTATTGGGAGATTTCGACAAAGGGAATTCTATATCGCAAACATCTGAAAGGACACGACTCAGAGGGGCTCGCCGGTTGCGCGAACGTCAATTGTTACGTCGTGAACGATTACATAAAGTGTTGAATATTTTAGGTTTTTTGCCCAATCATTACTTAGAATATATTGATTTTGAGAAGCATCCCGGAAAATTCTTAGCCGATGCCGAGCCTAAATTAGCGTGGGTAAAAGATGAGCAAGGGAAATATACTTTTTTATTTCAAGCTGCATTTGATGAAATGTTGGCGGATTTTGCAATACATCAGCCTTCATTGGTTTCTGGTGATAAAAGATACCTTACGATTGGACAATTTATTATCTTCGCAAGAAAGCTTTGACAGAAATGATTAGTAAGGAAGAATTGGCTTGGATTCTTTTGAACTTTAATCAGAAACGCGGTTATTATCAACTTAGAGGAGAAGAGGAGGAAGACAATGCCGGGAAATCAGTTGAATTTTATGCGTTGAAAGTGCTGACAGTGGAAGCGACTGATGAAAAGAAAGGCCGGGACGTATGGTATAATGTACATTTGGAAAACGGTTGGATATATCGTAGAAGCAGCAGTGTGCCTTTGGATTGGGAAGGTCAGGTAAAAGAGTTTATTGTAACGACTGACTTGAATCCGGATGGTACTCCGAAATTAGATAAATATGGAGAGGTAAAGCGTTCTTTCAGAGCTCCTAAGGAGGATGACTGGATGTTGATAAAGAAAAGGACTGAAGCTGACATTGCCAATACTCATAAAACTGTTGGAGCCTATATTTATGATACTTTGTTGCAGAAACCGCAACAAAAAATAATAGGAAAACTGGTGAAGACGGTGGAGCGGAAACTTTATAGGGACGAACTGAGCTTGATATTGCAGAAACAGTGTGCTTTTCATGCTGAGTTGCAGGACAGAGCTTTATATGCGAGGTGTGTTGAAGCATTGTATCCGAGCAATGAAGTGCGACGGAAGAATATAGCCAATCGGGATTTTGTTTATTTATTAATGGATGATATCTTGTTTTATCAAAGGCCGTTAAAAACCAAAAAGTCGTTGATAGCCAATTGTCCTTACGAGGAGAATGAATATGTAGATCGGGAAACGGGCGAAATAAAAAAGGCTCCTTTAAAATGTATAGCCAAATCACATCCTCTTTTTCAAGAGTTCCGTTTGTGGAATTTCCTTTCTAATATTCGGATATACCAGAAAGAAAAAGAAATAATGGAACTTTACATCTTGATGTGGATGTGACAGCAGAGTTCCTGAAAACAGAGGATGATTATGTGGCATTGTTTGATTGGCTGAATTCTCGGAAGGAAATAGAACAAAAGACCTTCCTGAAATACCCTAAATTTGGATTGAAAAAGGAAATCAGTAATTATCGGTGGAATTATGTAGAAGATAAACAGTATCCGTGCAATGAGACACGGCATGCTATTCTTTCCAGTTTGGAAAAAGCCAATGTCTGTATTGATTTCTTGTCAAATGAGAAAGAGGTAGCTTTGTGGCATATTCTATATTCTGTAAGTGACAAGCAGGAAATAGAGAAAGCTTTACGCACTTTTGCGGCAAAGAATGGGTTGGATGAATCTTTTGTGGAAGCGTTTAAGAAGTTCCCTCCATTCAAATCTGAATATGGGCTTATTCTGCCAAGGCGATAAAAAAAATGTTGCCTTTGATGAGATGCGGAAAATATTGGGACGTGTCTTCGATTGATGATACAACCAAAGAAAGAATCAAAAAGATTGTTACAGGTGAGTATGACGAGAGAATATCCGTCAAGGTTAGGGATAAGGTGATGAACTTATCGGATATTTCTTGTTTTAGGAGGCTTCCATTATGGCTGGCTTGTTACATTGTGTACAATCGTCATTCGGAGGATAAAGAGGCGGTCAAATGGGAAAGTCCTGCGGATATTGATGCTTATTTGGCTTCTTTTAAGCAACATTCATTACGCAATCCTATTGTGGAACAAGTGATAACCGAAACATTGCGTGTTGTACGGGATATTTGGAAGCAGGTGGGGAGAATTGATGAAATCCATATAGAGTTAGGACGTGAGATGAAAAATCCTGCGGATAAACGTAAAAGAATGACTGCGCAGATTTTGGAAAATGAGAATGCCAATCTGCGTATAAAGCATTGCTTGCTGAATTTATGAATCCGGAATATGAGATAGAGAATGTTCGTCCTTATTCACCAAGCCAGCAAGAAATCTTGCGGATTTATGAAGATACGGTTTTACATGCCGAAGACCAATTGCCTGAAGAGATAGATGCAATATTGAAAAAGTTCAATAGCAGTAAAGTGCCGACCAAATCAGAGTTCCTGCGTTATAAATTATGGCTGGAGCAGAAATATCGTTCGCCTTATACCGGTGAGCTGATACCTTTGGGCAAGTTGTTTACTGCTGCTTATGAGATAGAGCATGTCATTCCTCAATCCCGCTATTTTGATGATTCATTTTCCAATAAGGTGATATGTGAGTCTGCTGTGAATAAGTTGAAAGACAATCAGCTGGGATATGAATTTATCAAGAACCATCATGGGCAGAAAGTTGAAGTGGGTTTTGGAAAATCGGTCGAAATCTTTTCTGTGGATAGTTACGAAAGATTTGTAAAAGAGCAATATGCCAAATCTGCCGTGAAAATGAAAAAATTGTTGATGGATGATATTCCCGAACAATTTATAGAACGGCAGTTGAATGATAGCCGGTACATCAGTAAGGTGATTAAGGGACTTTTGTCAAATATTGTTCGTGAAAAGAATGATAGCGGTGAATATGAACCGGAGGCTGTTTCCAAAAATATAGTAGTTTGCACAGGAAGCGTGACGGACAGGCTGAAAAGGGATTGGGGAATGAATGATGTCTGGAACAGTATTGTATATCCCGTTTGAACGTTTAAACTCCTTGACTGATACTCAGAGTTTTGGGCATTGGGAGAATAAAAGCGGGAAGAAAGTCTTTCAAACGGAGTTGCCTCTTGAATATCAAAAAGGATTCAGCAAGAAACGCATTGACCATCGGCATCACGCTATGGATGCAATAGTGATAGCTTGTGCTACGCGGAATCATGTGAACTACCTAAGCAATGAGTCTGCAAGCCGGAATGCGAAAATCTCTCGTTATGATTTGCAAAGATTATTGTGTGACAAGAGTAGGACAGATGATAATGGCAATTATAAGTGGGTTATAAAGAAGCATGGGATACTTTTACGCAAGATGCGAGGGAGGTATTGAGCAAAATAGTGGTTAGCTTGAAGCAGAATTTGCGCATTATAAATAAGACAACTAACGTTTATAGGCATTTTGATGCAACTGTGAATCGTGTTTATCAGAAACAGAAAACCGGTGATAGTTGGGCTATCCGTAAACCGATGCACAAAGATACAGTCTTTGGAGCGGTGAACCTGAGAAAAGTAAAAGTTGTGCGATTATCGGTCGCCTTGGATACTCCTGCCATGATTGTTGACAAAAGAGTGAAGAATAAAGTGTTTGAACTGCTGTCTTATAAATATGATAAGAAGAGAATTGAAAAATATTTTAAAGAAAATGCTTTCTTGTGGAAAGAACTGGATTTGGCTAAAGTTGCAGTTTATTATTTTACAGAAGCTACGCGCAGTACGCAAACCTCTCGATTCAACTTTCAATGAGAAGAAAATAAAAGAATCGGTAACAGACACCGGTATACAGAAAATACTTCTAAATCATTTGTGTACAAAGGAAGGAAAGCCCGATTTAGCATTTTCTGCGGAAGGCATAGAGGAAATGAACCGTAATCTTTTGCAGCTGAATAATGGTAAAAGTCATCAGCCGATATATAAGGTGAGGGTGTATGAACCACGTGGAAATAAATTTAGTGTCGGTGTACTTGGTAATAAAGGGACTAAATGGGTGGAAGCTGCCAAAGGAACCAATTTGTTTTTCGCTATTTATATAACGGAGGATGGAAAAAGAACGTATGAGACTATTCCTTTAAATGTGGTTATAGAGCGTGAGAAACAAGGACTTGTTCCTGTTCCGGATAGAAATGAAAAGGGAGATAAACTGTTGTTTTGGCTGTCTCCTAATGATTTGGTATATCTGCCAACTGAAGAAGAACGGGAATTTGGTAGAATAAATGAGCCGATAGATAGGGGAAGGATTTATAAGATGGTAAGTTGTACAGGAAATGAAGGGCATTTCATTCCTGCAAACGTGGCTAATCCGATAGTACCTGTTATTGAGTTGGGTAGTAATAATAAGGCACAAAGAGCATGGACTAATGAAATGATAAAAGATATTTGTATCCCTATTAAAGTTGATAGATTGGGTCATATTATAGAAGTTAAGTATAGAATAGATGAATAATATAAAGTTATTTCAAGAAAAAAAAATCCGTTCCGTATGGAACGAGGAAGAACAGCAATGGTGTTTTTCTGTTGTAGATGTAGTTGGTGTATTGACCGATAGTGTGAATCCTACAGACTATCCTGAATTGGCCCAAGAACGTATGAAGGAACTCTATGAATAGAAAGGTTATCCCAAAGATTGGATTGACAAGCGTTTGAGAGGTATTGCCCATTCGTCAGAATCTGACGGATGAGTGGAAGGAAAGGGGAATTACGGAAAAAAGTGATTATGCTATTCTTACGGCAGAATTTCTAAAGCAACGTTTGGACTGACTCCCTCAGACTATAAGATATATAAAGTACTGACAAAGAAAAATCAAAATCTTCGTGGCCACATGTCTGATTTGGAACTGATTTTTACGATGCTTGGTGAGCGTGTTACTACCGAAATATCTCAGAAAGAGAATCCGGATACATTTACCAAAAATAAACAAATGGCACAGCATGGCGGAAACGTTGCTGGGGTGGCTCGTGAGCAAGCCGAAAAAGAGTTGGGTGGTAGTGTTGTTTCTCCTGAAAATTTTCTATCGGATTCCGATAAGCAGGATGATACTTTAGAACTTCCTTTCTTTGAAAATAATGAATGAATAATTATAAAATCTATATGCTATGATTAAGAAAACACTTTATTTCGGAAATCCTGTTTATCTGTCTTTGAAAAATGCTCAGTTGGTGATAAAATTGCCGGAGGTGGTAAAAAGCAGTGCTTTGCCCGAAGGGTTCAAGCAAATGTCCGAGGTAACTAAACCTATAGAAGATATTGGAGTAGTGGTGTTGGACAATAAGCAGATAACCATTACTTCGGGAGTGTTGGAGGCTTTACTTGAAAATAATTGTGCAGTCATAACCTGCGATTCTAAAAGTATGCCGGTTGGTTTAATGCTTCCTTTGTATGGGAATACTACACAGAATGAAAGGTTTCGTCATCAACTTGGTGCTTCTCTGCCATTAATGAAGCAACTTTGGCAGCAAACGATAAAAACCAAAATAGAAAATCAGGCAGTGGTATTGCGTGAGTGTGTTGGGGAAGAAATAAAGTGTATGAAGGTATGGGCTGCCGATGTGAAGAGTGGGGATCCAGATAACTTGGAGGCTCGTGCGGCTGCTTATTATTGGAAGAATTTGTTTAAGATAGAGGGCTTTACAAGAGATAGAGAAGGTATTCCTCCTAATAATCTGTTGAATTATGGGTATGCCATTTTGCGAGCAGTTGTTGCCCGTGGATTGGTTACGAGTGGACTTTTGCCTACTTTAGGAATACATCACCATAATCGTTATAATGCTTATTGTTTGGCAGATGATATAATGGAACCCTATCGTCCGTATGTGGATAGATTGGTATATGATGTGTTCAAGGAAGAAGAATTGGATTGTGTTGAATTGACGAAAGAACTGAAAGCGAGGTTATTGACAATTCCTACATTAGAAACTGTTATCTCAGGGAAGCGTAGTCCCTTGATGGTGGCTGTGGGACAGACTACAGCTTCTCTGTATAAATGTTTCAGTGGTGAATTGCGCAAAATTTCTTATCCGGAGATGTAATGGACCGGTTTAGTGAATATCGTATTATGTGGGTGTTGGTGTTGTTTGATTTGCCTACCGAAACAAAGAAGGATAAAAAGGCGTATGCGGACTTTAAAAAAAATCTGCAAAGGGATGGATTTACCATGTTCCAATTCTCTATATATGTTCGTCATTGTGCAAGTAGTGAGAATGCAGAGGTACATATAAAAAGAGTTAAATCTTTCTTGCCGGAGCATGGAAATGTTGGAATAATGTGCATTACGGATAAACAATTTGGAAATATAGAACTTTTCTATGGAAAAAAAGACAGTAGATGTAAATACCCCTGGGCAGCAATTAGAACTGTTCTGAAAAGAAAATCCCGCCATATAGCGGGATTTTTTTCTTGGAAACGACGTCTTTTTAAATTTCTAATATCTTATGTAACTATATGTATATTAGATTGTTGCTGATAATCAGTTGTTTCCAATGTTTCAAAGATACTAAAATGAGAGCAAATCACAACCACAGCTGCGGTAATCATTTCCTGCACCTGTTGTTTCCAATGTTTCAAAGATACTAAAATGAGAGCAAATCACAACGAGTTCCTCGTTCTTTTTGATTGACGGGTGGTTGTTTCCAATGTTTCAAAGATACTAAAATGAGAGCAAATCACAACCATAATTCGCCAATACACCTGCTACTCCTGTTGTTTCCAATGTTTCAAAGATACTAAAATGAGAGCAAATCACAACTCTTGGAGGAAAATATCCTTCATATCATAGCTATTTTCAATGTTTCAAAGATTTTTCGATGAGTGGTAACGTAATCCAGTGTATGCAATATTGAATGACACTGGATTGTTATGTTTTCGTAATGATTCATTTGTTTTTCGATGAATTCACTGTCACTACTGCTATTTGTTCCATAGAGACTTACGGATACCTCTTCATACATATAATCGAGATATTGTTGGGCTTGTGCCATATCTGGATATGTGTTCTTAGTTAGAAATTCCGTATTGGAGGCTGACACTTACTGTGTACAAAGGTACACAGTAAGTATATTGATAAGAGTTTTATTCGTTTTTTCATGTTTATTTTATCTGTGTTTACCAATTATCTGTTCTAAATGGAGCTACAGGAATACCATAGGTACTGAATACACTTGCTTTTGCATAATTTTTGTAAGCGTATCGAACTGCTATCGGATGCTGCACTTTATCGCATGATACGGCAAGGCGGGTTGTTTTGGTTTCTATTTCGGCATGAGCTGGATAGAAATTTTATCTTCACCGGCAATCTCAAATCCTTCGAGCGGGGTCCACATCGGACAAAGTCCGCGTTGTGCATTATCTATATTAATGTATATTTTATTTCCTGATATTTCCATAGATTTGTAAATGGGAGTGGCATAGCCGAATCCTTTTTGCCCATAGGTTTGGGCAAGGGCCCAAAGAGCCAGACGGCTACCAACAGTTTCTTTATTTGTCGGGTGGATAAAGACAGGATGCCCTATATCCAAAGTAGTGACCATCCCGCTATTAGGAATGTCTTTCATATTTTGTTGTTGGACTTCGCGCATACGGGCGGCTGAGGTACCATTTGCTCCTTCATAATTGAAAGGAGCAATCTCTACAAAGTAAAAAGGAAATTCCCCTATATTCCATTTGTTACGTATGTCTTTGACAAAGACGGGCATCAGATCTTTATATAAATCAACATTGTCGCGATTACTTTCGCCTTGATACCAAAGAAAGCCTTTAATAGTAAAATTAGTGAATGGTGCTATTTTGCTATTGTAAAGTACACATGGAGTAGCTGTAATGTTTTTTATTGGTTCATTATTATTGAGTATGGATAAATCGATACTTTTAAATGGTGTAATAGCTTCCCGGCTCATCCATGCTTCTACTTTTGAGCCACCAAGTGAAGATATAATGATACCGACCGGTACTTCTAAGACTTCTTGTAGATATCGGGCAAAAAAGTAAGCAGTTGCACTTGTATGGGAAACGTTGACAGGAGTGTTTTCTAACCATTCACCTTTACAATCCTCTTCTGGTGTTTTGCTAAATTGACGTATCCATTTTCCATCCTTAGAATCTGTATTGTAGATACGGATTGGAGTAGAGGCTTTTGCTTTGGCAATGACGTCGTTTGTACCTTGAGTCGGTTGGCGGTCAAAGCCGCTCATTGGCATTTCCATATTCGATTGTCCGGAACAAAACCAGACTTCACCTATTAATATATTTTTTAAAGTTAAGAGCTCTCCGTCGTTGAAAGTAATTTCATAAGGACCTCCAGCTACTGGTGTAGAGATATTTAACAACCATTTTCCTTGTTTGTCTGCTGCTGTTTTATACGTTTTGTTATCCCATGATGTTTTTATAGTGATGGGAGAATTCTTTTGAGCTTTACCCCAAAGTTTTACATTTGTATGTTGTTGCAATACCATATTACTGCTAAGTATGGAGGGTAATTGTACTTTAGCTTTTACAAATGTAGAGGCTGATAGAAAATGTACTAATAGAAGAAAGGTTATTAAGGACTTAACCACTGTGTAATTTAAACATCTTTTTTTCATAATACTATTTCATTTTAATAAATAAGATAATGTTTAGTTCTTTGTGACAAAAATAGATAGGGGAACTTACCTTCCAGGTTAAATTGTTATTAATTTGCACATAATATCAGTTTAATAGGATCTTGTTTTTAAAATCTTATGTCCTTTATTTGTTGCGGGGATTTTTTTGTTACCTTTGCAAAGTGTTTTTTAACAATATGCTATGAGAAATAATTTGTTGATTTGGATATTATGTTTCTTTGCTTTGGGAGATTTGAAAGTGCTGGCCTCTACAGATTATGGCCTCTATTTTAAGTCTCATTCTGCACCGGGCAATGAACGCACTTCTTTGGCTCTTGATGAAAATTCTCCTTTTCGTGTGAAGAATGAGTTTACTATAGATTTTCAAATGTGGGTTCGTAATGAGCCTGATTTTGGAGCTATTCTTCATTTATGTACGAATGAAACCAATTCCTTCATTTTGTTTTTGCGGCAGGTGACAATAATCGGAACTTCCCGGCTTTAGTTTTTAATGAAGGAATGTTCTCTATTGATACTAATATAAAAAAAAATAAATGGATTCCGGTTTCTTTGCATCTTAATATAAAGAATAATCAAATCGATTTGAAATATGATGATAAAGATACTACGATGATAGTACCTTTGCAGGGTACTGAGGATATCACAGTTTTGTTTGGAAAATCTCCTTATTTCTCGTCAGATGTGGCTCCTATGAATATTAGGGATATAAAAATTACTTGTGATGGGGATTTAATCAGACATTGGAAATTGTGGAAGCATAATGGTGAAGTCTGTCTTGACGAAGTTAAAGGAGCCAGGGCGATGGCTTCCTATCCCTCATGGTTGATTGATGACCATATTGAATGGCGGAAAATATATGCAGAGAAGACTTCAGGACGTTTGGACGTCGCTTTTAATGCTCGTGATGCTCTGTTTTATTTAGTTCGACAAGATAAAGTAGATATATTAAATGGGATTTCGGGTAATATGGATAAAATCACTGTGGAGAAGGGATATCCGGTGATGGAATATACGGACCATTTGGTATATGACACTTTAACAAATCAATTGTTTTCTTACTCTTTACATGAAAAACTTGTTTCTTTCTTATCTGTTGATGAAAGAACTTGGAGCCTGAGTGAAAGGCATTTGGACGAGCCTCGTTATTATAATCATGCACGTACCTTTAATTCAAGTGATTCTTCATTCTATTTTTTTGGAGGATATGGTTTTTATCAATATAGAAATGATCTGTACAGATTGAAAGTTGGTACGAAGCAAATTGAAGGAGTTACTTATCTCCTGCGATTTCTCCTCGTTATTCATCTGCTGCTGCTATAGTGGGAGATGAGTTGTATCTTTTTGGCGGTCGTGGAAATAGACAGGGAAAGCAAGAGTTTAATGCTCATTTTTACTATGAATTATGTGCTATTAATTTGAAAACAGGAAAGTCGCGTTGTGTGTGGAAGAAAAGGCAGTCTACAGATATATTAATGATGGCATCTTCCATGTATTTTGAACCTTCAGATAGCTCTTTTTATGCAGTTAGCATGAAAATGGAGGCAGTCTATGGAAAGTTTTTATGAATGACTCTGTTTGGGTGGAGGTTTCTAAGCCTATTCATAATGATTTAGTCTATCAAGATTGTGATTTTAGTTTTTATTCATCACCTGCTCATCGCAAGTTGTATTTGGTAATGGATAAGATTTTGAGCGATCGCACACATGATGTAGCTATTTATTCTATCAATACTCCTTTGTTGAATGATAATGAAATTATGCAGGTTGCAGATAAAAGTTTAACACCTGTATGGTTGTGGTGGTTGTGTGGTATAGTGTTGCTAGGAGGGGCGTTTTTCTTTATCTACCGAATAAAGTGTGGTAAAAATAGGGCGATCTCTGAAGATATAAAAGCAGCGATACTCCAATAGAAACTTTTCATTTTAGTGAATCAGTAGAAGAAACAGTGGAGGTAGAAAAGTTCTTTGATCGCAGCCGTTCGGCAATCTCGTTATTAGGTACATTTAATGTCCGTGATAAAGACGGTAATGATATAACTGGTGCTTTTACACCTCGGTTGAAAAGTTTACTTGTATTGCTTGTCCTTTATACAGAAAAGAATAAACAAGGTATTTTGACTAAAAAAGTTACAGATATTTTGTGGTCAGATAAAGAAGAAGAGGCTGCTCGTAATAATCGAAATGTAACTTTGCGTAAGTTGCGTGTACTGTTAGAAAAAGTAGGTGATGTAGAGATTATCAGTGATATGGGATTCTTGTGCATCAGATGGGGGGAAGGTGTTTTTTGTGATTATCGGATGGCATTGGAGTGTATTCGTCAATTTAAAGAAAAAAATGAAGAACATGGAGATGATAAGCTGCTAAACCAAATACTGGAGATATTATTGTATGGTCCGTTGCTTTCAAATACAATTGTTGATTGGTTGGATGAATTCAAAGATTCTTATTCCAGTCTTTCCATTGATCTGCTGAGAAATTTGTTGAATGTGCAGCGTAATAATTATGATACGGTACTACGCATTGCTGATATATTGTTTTTGCATGATCCTTTGAGTGAGGAAGCTTTAGTTGCCAAATGCTCTGTCCTTTTTGCACAAGGTAAAAAAGGTATTGTGAAAAGTGTTTATGACCGTTTTTGTAAGGAGTATAAAGACTCTTTGGGAGAAGAGTATAAAGTACCTTTATGTAATTTGTACAAATAGCTTTCAATGACATAAAACTAGATGCTTTCTTATGCCAAGAGGTGTAAGTGATAATATTTTAATAATAAAGCGTTTAATTGTAATGATTAAGCGCTTTTTTAATATTCCTTTAATAGAAGATAATCCTATATTTTAAGATTAAGTTCTTTATTTTGCACAGGTAGAAAAGCTCTTGTGGTTCTCTACATGGGGTATTGAGATTGTGTGTAACTAACTTAATCATAACACTATGAATATGAAAAGGATTTTTTTGCTTGTTTTGCTTATATTAGGCTTGGCAATTTCTTCTTTTGAGGTTTTGTCTGCTAATTGTCCGGAGAAACTCTACGAAAATTTACAGAAAAAATTGGCTTCTGGGTGGAATACTTGGGATACTCGTAGCGTATTGACTCACGTGTTTCTTCCTTATGGCTTTGCTGTTGATCTCAACATGATTGATTCTGATGGGAGCCGAGTGAAGAAATTTAGAATTGGTGACCGAAGTAAAGGGGCGCCTATATTGCAGCCCGGGCCTCATTCTTTTGATGGAACCTATACTAAAATAACAGTGAATTGGCGTGGTTACAAATTGCAAGTGGAAAGTGCTGCCATAGGACTTAAAAATGTGATTTTGATTACACCATTGGCTGAAACAAAAAAAGGAGGGAGATTGGCAGTAATTCCTGAAATTCTTTGGAAACGTGGTAATACACTGGTTGTAAATACTCGAAGTTTTGTTTTGGCATCACGCGATAGGGCTGTTGAAATAGAAACATATATAGAAGGTGAACTTCTGGAGAAAAAAGGCAAGGAGTTTATTGTTTCTTTGAATTCTCCGATTGCACTTTGTTGCGGAGAGGCTATGAGTCTGGAGAAAGCAACTGCTTTTGTAAAGAGACAGGCGCAAGAATTTGTTACAACTAATAAAAAAAGGTTTGGTGAGAATTACGATTGCTACAATGCCATGCAAAGTGTTTTGGCATGGGATAATATATATGATCCCAGTATTAGGAAAGTGATAACCCCTGTCAGCCGGATTTGGAGTTCTGAATGGTTTGCCAGTGAAGATTTCGGTGGTTTTACGTTGTTTTGTTGGGATACTTATTTTGCAGCGATGATGCTGGCTGTTGGTAGTAAGGAATTGGCTTATGCAAATGCTGTGGAGATAACCAAAGCAATAACTGAATGTGGTTTTATACCCAATTGCTTTTATAGTAATGGCTTTAAATCAAGAGATCGCTCTCAGCCACCTGTCGGTTCTTTGGTTGTTTGGATGTTGTATAAACAATATAAAGAGAAGTGGTTTTTGGAGTTACTTTATAAAGAATTGTTGACTTGGAATCGTTGGTGGAGTAAGAATAGGGAGGATAAAGGTCTATTATGTTTGGGAAGTAACCCTTATGAAAAGGTTACTTATTTTAGATCTGAATTTGATACGAATTGTCATTATGGAGCTGTTTTGGAGTCGGGCCTGGACAATTCACCTATGTATGATGGAGTATCTTTTAATAAGCAGAAACACTTATTGGAGCAACAGGATGTGGGTATATCTTCATTGTATGTAATGGATTGTGATTATTTGGCATTGATAGCAGAGGAACTTAATTATAAGAAAGATGCTATGGAGCTTAGGGAGCGTGCGGATTATTATCGTACTAATTTGAAGGCTTATGGGATGAAAAGACAGGTTTTTATTACAATCGTTCTACTAGGACCATGGATTTTAATTATCGTACCTCGCTACTTGCTTTTATCCATTGTTGGCAAAAGCACCTACACAAAATCAAGCTGAACGAATGGTAAAAGAGCATTTATTGAATACTAATGAATTTTGGGGAAAGTATGTGATTCCATCTGTTCCGAAAAATGATCCGGCTTTTAAGGATAATGAGTATTGGAGGGGACGTATATGGGCTCCATTGAATTTTTTGGTTTATATGGGGCTGAATAACTATGAGTTTCGGGAAGTGAAACGCCTTTTTGCTGAAAAATCTAAGAATTTATTATTGAAGTCTTGGTTATCACATGGCTATGTTTTTGAAAATTATAATGCTCTTACTGGTATAGGGGATGATGTTGTAAGAAGTGATAAATTCTATCATTGGGGTGCATTATTGGGGTATATTTCTCTTATGGAGAATGGAGTTGTTTGTAAATATAATTAATGATCTATTATGAAAAATATTATTTTAATTATCAGTCTTTTATTTTATTCGTTTTCTGTTGTAAATGCACAGAAACATGTTTTCTTTAAAGGTCCTTGGAAAGGAGATGTAACTGTTGTAAAAGAAAGCAAGGGGGGGCTGAATATGCCAACGATTACTGTGCCGGAGAGGTGTTGGCATATGGATGCTTCTTTACAAGATATAAGTATATATAAAGATGTACAATTGAATGATGCAAATAAAACTATTTGGTGTAGTTTTTTGGTATTGAAAGAAAAAGGAAATTCTCATTTGGGTTTATCTTTTGAAAAAGATAATGATAAAAAAATATTAGTTGAAGCAGGGGTATCTCAGACTCCGCAATTGATAGTTGTGCGTATTGATTACTCTGAAAAGACAGATAGGGCATATATCTTTTATAGTCCGACGGCAGCTGCTGTGCCTGATTTGGAAAATGCTGTATCTGTTTTATCTGGTGACTTTGATTTTAATCGTATTAGGATTTTGGCAGAAAAGGGAAGTAAAGGAATGGTTAGTGATGTTTTCATAGGTACAAATTATCACGATGTGGTGCGTCCTAATAAGCTGCAAGTTGTAGAGAAGGAAGGGCAGGCGCAGACTGTACTGTCTTGGAAAAAAGAAAAGCAAGCTTTGTGGGTCCAGACTTCAGGTGGAACTTTATTTTTACAACCTTATGATATTGGGAGTGTGCATGTGATGTTTGGTTCGGAACTGGAGATTGAAAATAATAAGAGTTTTGCCGTCACGCAACAGCCTGATATTGCCGAGTTTGATGTAGAAGATACTCGAAGAGAAATTATATTACGTTCTTCTTGTTTCTCCGTAACGGTGAATAAAAAAGCTGGTTATATTAGCCTTCTTGATAAATCCGGAAAACTTTTGTTGAAAGAATGGCCGGAAAAAGCAAGAATGAATGTGCATGGAGATTCTGTAAGTGCATATTGTAGATTTCAGTTACAAGATGAAGAAGCGTTATACGGATTAGGACAGTTTAGAGATAATTTGATGAATTTGCGAAATGCTAAACGAGAATTAGTTCAGTTTAATACCCAAGCTGCAGTACCGGTTATTTATTCTACAGGAAAATGGGGACTGTTTTGGGACAATCCTTCCCGAACTATATATGCAGATAATAATGCAGGTATGAGTTTTGTTTCAGATTATGGTAGGATTGTTAATTATTATCTTTTTGTTGGTGATGGAATGGATAAGTTGGTAGCAGCCTATCGTTCTTTGACAGGAGTTGCTCCAATGTTACCAGCTTGGGCTTTAGGCTATCATCAGAGCCGTAATCGTTATGCAACACAAAAAGAAGTGATGGAGGTGGCCAAGAGAATGAAGGAAGAAAACATTCCGGCAAGCACCATTTTTATAGACTATCATTATTGGGGTAAATATGGAACCGGTTCGCATAAATTTGATGAGACTATTTTTCCGGATGTTCCCGCAATGGTAGATAGTCTTCATAATATGTATGATTTGAAAGTTGTCTTGACAATGTGGCCTAGTTTTAAACCTGGTATTCCTAATTACAATGAAATGTCAGAAAGAGGATATATTTTGGAAGGAGCCAGAGCCATTGATGGCTATATATATGATACTTTTAATCCGGGAGCAGCCAAAATGTATTGGGATAAAGTAGTTCCTTTAGTAGACTTGAATATTGATGGTTGGTTTTTGGATGGACCGGAACCGGATCATATAGCTTCATTTTTACCACTTCGTACGTATGCAGGAGAGGCTCGTAGAGTGCGGAATATATATCCATTGGTGCATGCGTCTCATTTTTATGATGGAATAACAAAAGCTCGTCCAAATCTTCGTCCTTATATGTTGACTCGTTGTGCGTGGGCTTCTCAGCAAAAGTGGGGAACTGCAGTATGGTCTGGGGATATTCCAACAACATTTGAGGAACTTCAAAAACAAGTTGCAGCAGGTCTGAACTTTACAGCAACCGGAATTCCTTATTGGACTACGGATATTGGTGGTTATTCGGGAGGAGATCCCTCTAAAAAGGATTATCAAGAATTGTTTATACGCTGGTTCCAATATGGAACATTCTGTCCGATTTTTCGTGCTCATGGACGTCGTTATCCGGGAGATACGAAAGCTCCGAATGAGTTATGGGCATATGGTCCTGAGGTACAACGTATATGTACCGATTTCATTAAGTTACGCTATAGACTTCTTCCCTATATTTATACTTTGTCTGATAGAGTAACTCGTGAACATTATACTCCTATGCGTTTACTCGCTTTTGATTTTCCTCAGGATGAAAAAGTGCTGGATTGTAAAGATCAATTTATGTATGGTCCTGCTCTTTTAGTTTGTCCTATTTTAGAGGCAGGAGCTACTTCGCGTTCTGTGTATTTACCGGAAGGACATACTTGGTTTGATTTTTGGACCGGAAAGAAATATCAAGGAGGCATCACAGTTATGGCAGAGGCTCCTTTGAGCACAATGCCTTTGTTTGTAAAGGCGGGCTCTATTATTCCTTATTATATGTCTGTAGAAAAGAATATCAATACTGATATTCCACTTGAAATTCATGTGTTTACAGGTGAAGATGCTATTTTTAATTTATATGAAGATGATGGTGAAACTATAGAATATAAAGAAGGTAAGTATAATGTTATTCCTTTTAAATGGAATGATTGTACCAAAGACTGGTAATTGGTAAAAAGCTAGGTACTTATACAACAGAAGATAGGGATATTTGCGTTAAGCTAATGGCAAGAATGTGGCTACGAGAGTGAGGTATACAGGGGAAGAAATAAAGCTTGTATTGAAGTGAGTCTCTTGGTATTCTTAAGTTGACATGCTCATAAGGATGGAATAGATGGATTTTAAAACAGATGTACTTATTGCAGTATTCTTTACTAGGGCTTAACTGCATGATTTATATGTGGTTTAGTGGAATATCTGCATCTTTTGAAATAAAGGAACTTAATTCCTTTGGTTAATTTGAAATTAAGCGTTAGCTAAGTGTGATATGACT
>ENA-OQLB01000216-OQLB01000216.1-human-gut-metagenome-genome-assembly--contig:-NODE-216-length-34594-cov-7.296574_pt1 | contig 34594 bp, 35 predicted proteins | sample MGYA00242656_ERZ504813 | MGnify/ENA primary metagenome ERZ504813 (study PRJEB26092, sample SAMD00036388) | human gut metagenome | host: Homo sapiens | study: EMG produced TPA metagenomics assembly of... | reverse complement strand
AGAAAAAATGCTTTTTGTTCAGTTCTGTTGCTTAAGGTAAGCGGCATCTGTCAATGGATGCTCAATGATATCATTTTAAATATTTTGGAGGTTGGTTTTAAATGTTAATGAACATGAAGGATCTGCTGGCAGTTGCCAATGAGCACAAGTTCGCGTACCGGCGTTTAACATCAGCGATTATTCCATGATGAACGGTATCTTCGAGGCCAGCGAGGAAAAGCAGGCTCCTGTGATTATCGCCATTCATCCCGACGAGTTAAAGCATACCGGCACTGAAATTGTGAAAGCCATCATTGAAAAAGCCCATAAGGCTACGGTTCCGGTTTGCATTCATTTGGATCATGGCGCTACCTTTGAACAGGTGATGCTGGCAATTCAGAGCGGGTTTACTTCTGTGATGATCGACGGATCCAGCCTCTCTTTTGAAGATAATATCGCTGTCTGCAAAAAGGTTGCCGAGGCTGCTCACGCTGTTAACGTTTCTGTTGAAGGCGAGCTGGTACCATCGGCTCTACTGACGCTCAGGCTGAAGCCGGCGCCAATACCATTATTTATACCGATCCCGACGCGGCTGTTAAATTTGTAGAAGCTACCGGCGTGGACACCCTGGCGATTGCCATCGGCACCTCTCACGGTATCTATCCGAAGGGCATGAAGCGGAATTGAAGCTGGACCTGCTGAAAGTAATCAAGAGCAAGGTGTCTATTCCGCTGGTTCTCCATGGCGGCTCCAACAACCCCGATGCTGAAATCGGCCAGTCTGTGACCTTGGGCGTGAATAAGATCAATATTTCCAGCGACATTAAGGTTGCCTATTATGAGAAAATGCGTGAGGTCCTGAAGGATGAGAGCCTGAGAGAGCCTAATGTAATTCAGCCAGCCTGCATCGCCGCGATGAAGGAAACTGCTTATCATAAGATCGAGCTCTTCCAGGCTGACGGCAAAGCTGCTTTGTACCGCTGATAACCAATAGAGACTTACATAGAACCGTCTCCATATCGTAAAACCCTGTAAAGCAGAGAAACGCTGTTTTACAGGGTTTTATTGGTAGGCTCCAGGAAGGAGTGGAATTAGAAAGGAGGAGAATTTGATGGACTTTTCAGAAGGAAAAACCGTTGTTGAAATGATCCGGGAAAAGTATAATCAAATTTTCATGGCCGAGAGAAAGGTTGCCGATTTCGTCTTGGAAAACCCCGAAAGAGCGGTCAACGCTAATGTGTCAGAGCTGGCGAATTTAAGCGGCGTCAGCGACGCGACCGTGATTCGGTTTTGCAAACGGATCGGATTTCAGGGCCACTATCAGTTTCGCATTACCCTGTCGAGAGATTTGGGGAGAATTATGGGGGGGTACTCTCGGAAAGAAAACGAGGGGGAGGATCAAACCGCCGCGGGGCTGTTTCAGAGCTACGCCAGAAAAATTTCCGCAATTGGAAAGCACATCACCGATGAAACCATGAAAGAATGCGTGAACCTTTTAAAATCTGCGGGTTATGTTCATGTGGTGGCAACCGGCAATACAACCCACCTGGCCAGGTATATGGGGTTCCGTCTGGGCCGCTTAGGCATACGGTGCACCTATAATGATCTGCCTGAATATTTTTTCAACCATATCAATTTGGCTGAGCCGGAGGATGTAGTGTTCGCTATTTCAGAATCGGGCAGCTCAAAGCAGGTAGTGCAGGCTCTGGAATTGGCGAAGGAGAAGGGGCTGAAAACAATCGCAGTGACAGGCTATGAATATTCTCCGATGACCAAGCTGGCAGATTGCCTGTTGCTTTCCGTATTTGAAGAGCAGAACTTTGACTATTATAAAACCTATTCTCATTTAAAGGAAATCGCCGTATTGGACGCGGTTCTAGAGTTTTTAAGCAGAGAAGAAAGCATCAGCCAAACGGTAGCCAATCAGGCGGAAATGATCCTTTCCGAGACGAAAATTTAAGAGAAATGGAAGGCCTCCAGGCACTGTATCTGGAGGCCTTTATATTTTTATAAAGTATGATTGGCGAAACTGCCCCCAAAATCCATTGAAAGCCCTCAGTATTCCAAGCCAATTGAAAACGCCTGCAGCAGAATAGTTTAATTCAATGGCCAAAGGGATCTGTAAATGGGAAATCGTTTGTGCACAGACAGCAGGACGAGTAAGAGCAGGTGTAAATACTTCAAAAATTTTTGCTTTTTCTGGTGCCGAAATAACCGAACGGCGCAAGCGGAAATCTTGGCTCTCTATTTACGTCTGAGTGAGCGCGGAACCGCAATAGAATGAGATCGCAGTCTGTTTAAGCAGAGACCCGATTTTGCGCCTTCCTTTTTGTCGTAAATATCTTTTAAAACCCGAGTCCTTTTATCCTGCTAATGGGGGTGTATTGGCCTTGTCCGCTCGTTTCTATGGTAAAAAGCTCCTGTGGCTTTTAGAAGGACTGCTAGGGACATTTTCACAGAGAATTAATTTACGCGTATTGATACCGTTTTCTTTTGACCAAGAGAAAAGAAACGGTGACCGCCAGGGACAGGAGCTCCGCTGCTACGATGGAAAGCCAAATACCGTCAATACCCAAAAGAATCGGCAGCGTGAGAACCACAATAATCTGGAAAACCAGAGTGCGAAGAAAGGAGATGCAGGCGGAAACCGCTCCGTTGTTTAAAGCGGTAAAAAAAGCCGAGCCCCATACGTTGAAACCCATAGGAAGAAACGCCAGGGCATAAAGCTGGAAACCGCTGGCGGTCATATCCAGCAGTTCCGGATCATAGCTGGTGAAGATCATCACCAGAGGACGCGCTACAAGCTCTGAGAGTACCACTAAAATGACTCCTGAAACGGTCAGCAAGATTAAGCTTTTGCGAAACATGCTTTTCAGTTCTGTATGGTTTTCCGCGCCATAGTGGTAGCTTACGATCGGAGCGCTGCCAATAGAATAGCCCAGAAAAATTGCCATAAAAATTATGTTTACATACATGATAACGCCATAAGCCGCCACGCCGTTTTCTCCTGCGATGCTCATCAGCTGAAAATTATATAGAATGCTCACAACAGACGCGGAAAGATTAGTAACCATTTCAGAGGAACCGTTGGCGCAGGCGGATGCCAGCACACGGCCATTAAATTTGGCTTTCGTAAGCCGTAAGGGGCTGCCGTTTTTTCTTGCGAAGTAAATAATAGGAAAAATGCCGCCGATCAATTGTCCTGCGGCAGTGGCGGCTGCCGCTCCGGCAAGCCCAAAGGGAAAGACTGCGATAAGAAGATAATCCAGCACGGCATTGGTCAAACCAGCGATGATATTCAGTTTTAAGCTTAGACCTGGCTTTTCGGCGGCAATGAAAAAGCTTTGAAATAGGTATTGTAAGATAAAGGCGGGCATAGAGCAGAATAAGATCCTGGCGTAGAGAACGCAGTCATCCAGCAGAACACCATCCGCTCCCAGCACGATGGCGATGGGCCGGATAAATATAAATCCTACGACCGATATCAAGATGCTGAAGGCAAGGGTAGCATACACCAAAAGAGAAAAGTATTGGTTTGCTTTCTCCGGCTTGCCTTCTCCTAAAGTTTTGGATACAATGGCACTGCCTCCAGTTCCGGCCATAAATCCCAGGGTACCTACGGCCATCAGCACTGGATAAATCAGATTGATGGCGGCGAAAGGGGTTTTCCCTACAAAGTTTGAGATGAAGAAGCCATCGACAATGCTGTAAACCGAGGTGCAAATAATCATTAAAATAGACGGCAGAACAAAACGCAGAAGCCGCTTATAAGAAAAGTGATCGGATAGTTGTATTTTCATAGCTTTCCTTTCCTAAATTAAATATGAATGTGTGTTGCCGTATCGACTGATTTTATGAAATGGCTCCGATTGGTGCGCGGTGAAGATGACTGGATGGGAGTAAATGCTTTTGTGTTTTTTCTATGTGCTGTCGAAAATCGCAAAAAGAGACAGATCCCCAATTTTAAGCGGACAGATTGATTTTTGCCTCTAAATATAATCGTGAATTTTATTTTTGGGAAAGCAGCTGATTTATTTTTTCCTTCAGCAGCTCTGTGTACCTACGGGTCAGACGCAGAAGTCCGTCGCGCTCCTCCGGGCTCATTAATAAGAACACGTTGCTCTCCAGTTCCATTAATGGGATGATGTAATCTGCTGCAAACCGTTCGCCTCGGCAGTAAGATAAAGATTCATATCACGCTTTTTCCCATGCTTTAAATAGAGATAGCCTTTTTGTTCTAAGGCTCTGACTGATGAGCTGATCGTTTGCTTGCTGATAAAATATCGGTTCGCGATATCGATTTGCAGACAGCCGTCGCCCAATTCCACAATGGAAAACAAAACAAGAAATGAAGTGTCGGAAAGACCAGACTTTAGGGCAACCTCGTGATATAGCTCATCAACCTCTTTATACATGCGGTTAAACTCTCTTGACTCATGCCCTTGGATTGGCGCTTTCATCGTATCCCTCCTGTGATAAGTATGATTTCGTACTTATAGCAAATGGTATTATAGTACGATTTCGTACTTGTGTCAAGCAGAATTTGGGAAAGAAAACAAAATACCGATGGTGTTTTGCCTAGAAGCGGTTTAAAATATATTAGGTATCTGGTATCCTGTAAATGATCATGAAACGGAGGCTTTACGGCTTATGAGAAGAAAAGACAGAGAAGTAACAGACAGTCAAAAAATTCGGGAAATTATTTTATCATGCCGATGCTGCAGACTTGGATTTTATGACAACGGCGAAGTATACATTGTCCCGCTGGATTTTGGATATTATGAGAATAATGGGCGGCGCGTATTTTACTTTCACGGTGCGAAAGAAGGTAGAAAATACCGCTTAACAGAAAAAAGCCCCACAGTAGGATTTGAACTGGATACCAATCAACAGCTGGTGCGGGGGAAAAAAGCATGCGAGTATACTTCCAGGTATCAAAGCGTGATTGGTACAGGAAGGGTTACCATTCTCAAGAGGGAAAGAGATAAAATAGAGGCACTGAAAAGTATTCTGCATCATAGCACAGGCAAAAAAGACTGGGATTTTTCTTCCCGGGAGCTGGATAAGGTGGCTGTTTTTCAGCTAGAGGTAGAAAGTCTATCCTGTAAAGAATGCAGATAAAAAATCCGGGTGCTTCATAGACACCCGGATTAGGAAACGTTGACAAATTAGATACCCGGTTTCAGCGCGAGTATTTTACTAAATAAAAAGAGTCCGAATACAAATTGCGCCCAGGCTCAGCCTGGGAAGCGCTGACAAAAGATGCTTACTGCAAGCGCGGGCGGCAGGGCAAAAGAAAAAAGCTGAGCCCCGAACGCAAATTGCGTCCAGGCTCAGCCTGATGGTGCTGGTGACCGGACTTGAACCGGTACGATATTGCTACCGAGGGATTTTAAGTCCCTTGCGTCTGCCTGTTCCGCCACACCAGCCGAACGAAAATTATTATAGCATAGGGAAAATGAAAAAGCAACTATTTTTCCTGGAGAATTTAACGGTAAAAGGAGTGTTTTGAAGTGCTTTCCCCCAAAAAACGGAACGCACCTTGGTAACAATCATCGCTGCCGAAGCAGCGCGGTGTTTTTTAGGCTTTGGTTTGGCTCCTGAAATTTGGTGAACCGATCCTCTAATTCATTGAGAGACAGAATGGATACGCCTTGCTTGCTCAATTCACGGCGGGAAAGGAAGTGGAGATCCTCTAAGGGAGTGCCGCTTAGATATTGAAAAAATTCATATTTTAAGGACTCCATGCGATAAGCGATCACCGTTTCCGTCACCTGATATCTACGCGCCAAGCGATAGCGGAGAAAGTCCATATCCTGCCAGGTGCGGAGCTGAGGATAGGCGTCTGACAGCAGCGGGAGAAAACTGCGGTAAGGCACCGTCAACTCGGCGGCGCCCTCATTGGCCTCCCATTCGATAAAAGGATCCTGCTTCGGTTTTAAGGTGTCAAAACAGTGAAAGGAAGAGAGGCCTAGTCCCCGGTGCTTTGTAAGGTGAATCAGCTCATGCCCGCAGTCAAAATTCAGCTCCTCCACGCTGTGGCGGGCATTAAGCACTATGGTATCCCCTTTTTCCCCCAGAAGGGCCGCGCGCAAAAACCAGATGTGGAAAGATGATAAACCAATTCTATGTTTTTTTGACTGCGGCAAAAGGCTATAGTATCAATAGGCTGAGAAAGCGGCTTCACGCCAAGCTGTATTCTCAGCCTATCAATAAATCTATATAGTTCCCGCTTGGTACCGCCCATATTGCCACCGACCTTATGTGTTTTTTTGCTTGTGGGCTTCAAAAACCGCAATTAAAAAATCCGCGTCTTCTTCGCTTAGCTGATAAGGCTCCAACCCTTTCTTTAAGCGGAAAAAGCCGTCGCTTTGCCTTGAAGCGGAGGAGGCTTCCTTTTTTTCATCCCAACCCATGAGCCACTCCCGTGAGGTTTCGAGAGCCTGGGATAGCACATCCAGCTTGCTGAGAGGAATATTTTTGATTCCTCCGGTTTCATACCGCTGTAAGGTGGATTTGCTCATCTGCGTGAGATTAGCCAAATCCTGATAACTGTATCCCAGTTCTTTGCGGCGCCGCTTTAAGCGCTCCATCATGATTTTTTGCTCCTGTTCCACCGTGAAATCAACTCCCTTTCATAATGATGGCTTGTTTCTGCCTATGAATATAGTATACCTCCTTTGTTTCTGAATTGCAACATTTTTTAAAAAATGTTGCTCATATGGGTTGACACACCATTCAAAAAGGATTATACTATAAATATCCCAAAAAAGAAACATAACTTTTGTTTCGTCCTGCTGAAGAAACGAAATTGAAATTCTATGTTTTGCGTTCTTTTTTACCGTCCATAAAAATGCAACCAAGGCGGAGCTTGACGGGTGAAGCCAGATGATTAAACTTAAAATACTGGGGGAGTGCGAGATGAATCGAAGAAGCTGCGAAGGATGCGTACACTATAAGCCGATCTGTGGAAAAAATGATGGGATTTGGTGCTGCCATTATCTTTTGGATACCGGACGGCAGAGAAGATCCAATCCCACCCATTGCAGCAGGAAAAGCTGGAAGGAGAATTTTCCTGTATAAGCTTACAGGCAATTTGCACAATTCTTAAAGACTAGAAAAGCCTGGCGGCATTGCCGCCAGGCTTTTCTAGTGGAAATCAAAACAGTTTGTGATAAAATAAAACTATCCGGCCATTATCTGTTTTTTCCGTGCGGCTTCTTCTCAATCTGCTGCAGTCCATTATTCCGGCTGTTCTCCGGCTTGGGAATGGTATAAATGTCGGTATAAGCTTCCGCCTCGCTTTCCGACAGAGGCGGTGTGGGGATTAAGCCGGTACATTCAGTAGCGGAGGCTACCGTATCCAATTCTTCTAATAAATGGTCGTTGATTTTTGAGTTTTTCCGTACTAATTGCTTATCAATTTGATCCATAAAAAAGCTCCTCGCGTCGTAAGATTCGCATACGGTTTCAGAGAGTTTGCTTAGAGATTCGCAATGATTTCAGCGGGCCTTGCGCCTATGACGTTAAATGGCAGCACGGTGAAGCCAAATTCAAATCTCACAGGCTGGGCCAAAAGCCTGTTCTCTGGAAGGCTGGCTTCCTTGAGAGGAAAGACAGCGGCAAACTTTCTCATACGCTTTCTTTAGTTTGCGGAAAGGAAGCCTGCGTTATGTGCGAAAAACGGCGTTTAAAATTTGGAAACAGGATCAAGCCCAATGAACCATGCCGCGGCGAGCAAAATTTGGGCGAGTACGATCAACGGGATCCCAAGCATAAATTTTTTCCTTTTGGTTTTGTGACGGATTATTTTCATAGTAAAGTACATACCGGGACCTCCTCCCAGAATGGAAAGAAAAAGTAAACTTTTTTCCGAAATACGCCAACGGTTGATTTTTGCCTGATGTTTATCATATATTGTTATGACCGCGGCGGCAAAATTGACCGCTGCGAGCCAAACCAGGAGCCCGATAAAAAATGGGGACAAACAAAACACTCCTTTGAAATTAGGTGAATGTATGAACATGAAAAAATTAGCGCCCACCCTGCTCGCGATTCTGCTGCTGGCCGGAGCCGTACTGGCCGTCCATTTTTTTTTCAAAAAAACTCCTCCAGCGAAAAACCGGCCGCCTCCGGCGCCTCTCAGACAGCCTCCGATCAACTGGTCAACACGCCGGCCGGGGAAGAATCCCAGGCCGAACAGCCTCCAGGCGGGCAGATCGTTCTGGAGGGAGAGATGCGGGCTGTGTGGGTGCCCTATCTTTCTCTGGACCAATCTAAAATAGGGCAGGGACAGGAGGCGTTTCAAAAAGCCTTTGATGAAATTGTCAGCCAGGCTAAGGAGTATGGCTTAAACACCCTGATCGTCCACGTGAGGCCCTTTGGAGACGCTATGTACCCTTCTGAGATTTATCCCTGGTCCCATCTGCTTACCGGAACTCAGGGAGGCGATCCGGGCTTTGACCCGCTTGAATATATGGTGAGGAAAACCCACGAAGCTGGAATGCAGTTTCACGCCTGGCTGAACCCTTTGCGGATTCAGTCGAAGGGACGCTAGTATTTTGGCTCCGGATCATCTGTATACCCAGTGGAGGGAGGACAGCGATCCTAATAATGACGACTGGGTGGTGGATTGGGAGGAAGGGAAATATTTTAATCCGGCGTATCCGGAGGTGCGGGAAAAAATTATCGAGGGTATCCGGGAGATCGTGGAAAACTATCCGGTGGATGCCATCCATTTTGACGATTATTTTTATCCCACCTCTGACGGGGCGTTCGACGAGAAAGCTATCAAGCCTATACCGAGTCCGTAGGGGAGGGAGTTCCCTTGACCTTGCCTCAGTGGCGCATTGCGAATATCAACACGCTGGTTTCCGGTGTGTACAGCGCCATAAAATCCATCAATCCCCAGGTCCAGTTTGGAATTTCCCCGCAAGGAAATATAACCAACGATCTGAATATGGGGGCGGATGTAGAAACCTGGGCCAGCCAAAAGGGATATGTGGATTACCTATGCCCCCAGATTTATGTGAATTTCGACCATCCGCTGCTCCCGTTTAATCAAACCGCCGACCAATGGCGGCAGATGACCACTGCCGAGGGGGTGAAGCTGTATATAGGCCTCGCGGTGTATAAGGCGGGCTCAGAGGACGCGGACAGCGGAACCTGGAACGGCAAAACCGATATTCTGCAAAGGGAGATTGAATATTCCGCAGCCTGGGATGCGACGGGATTATGCTGTATTCCTGGGATTACATGGATACCAGTCAGACCCAGGAGGAGGTTGCCAATGTGATCAAAATATTTCAGGAGGGGTCTGGCAATTGAAAGCTGCTTCCTGTATAATGAAATAGCAATTGCGGCTGAATTATTTGGAAAGGAAGCGAGAGAGGTATGTTGAAAGCGTTATTCATCGGCGGCACCGGAATTATCAGTTCCGGGATCACCAGGGCGCTGGCAGAAAATGCGGACTGGGAGTTGACCATCTTAAACCGAGGCAAGCGGGCGATGGAGGTTCCGGAAAACGTCAGGGTCTGGACCGGCGATATCGACAACAGAGAGGCTGTGGAAAAGCTGTTGGAGGGACAGTTTTTTGACGTGGTGGCGGATTTTATCGCTTTTACACCAGAGCAGGTAAAGCGGGATTTAGGTTATTTCCGGGGAAAATGCGGCCAGTATTTCTTTATCGGAACCGGGTCGGCGTATCAAAAGCCGCTGATGAGCAGTGATTACGGAAAGCACTCCGCTGAAAAATCCTTATTGGCAGTATTCCAGAGACAAAATCGCCTGCGAAGAGCTGCTGATGGCGGAAAACCGGAGCAGCGGCTTTCCGGTGACGATCGTTCGGCCCGCCCACGTTTACTATGAAAGGATGATGCCCTTTGCCATTGGCGGCGATACGGAATTTTGGCAGGTGATCTGCCGCATGCGGCAGGGAAAACCGGTAATCGTTCCGGGAGACGGCACGTCTCTGTGGACCCTGACCCATAACCAGGACTTCGCCAAGGGCTTTATCGGGCTGATGGGAAACATCCATGCCGTCGGGGAGGTGGTGCAGATCACCACCGACGAGGTGCTGACCTGGAATCAGATATACCGTTTAAGCGCTCAGGCATTGGGCGTGGAAGCGAGGCTGGTGCATATTTCCAGCGATTTTCTGATCGCCTGCGATCCTTCTCTGGAGGGTCCGCTTTTGGGGGATAAAAGCGTCAGCGTCATGTTTGACAACAGCAAGCTGAAGCGGCTGGTGCCAGGTTTTCACGCGGAAATCCGGTACGATCAGGGTGTGCGCCGGACCGCCGATTATGTGCTGTCCCATCCGGAGGTGCAGATTCCTAACCCGGAATTTGACCAATGGTGCGACGACGTAATTGAGGCCCACAGCCTGGGAATGCAAAGCTTTATCGCCCGGCATCCCAGAAAATATCTGTAAGGAGCACTTGCCGAAAATTCATAAAGCAGTTTGTTGTATAGACTTGTTTTAGAAAAAGCACACTGAAAAAACGGCGGCCGGCGGAAAATCCGGGAACCGCCGTTTTTGTTTTCCAAATTTTTTGCCGCCTAGAAAAACGAAAAACTCGAAATCCGGCCGTGCGTCTATGGCAGGCGGGCGGCGTCCCTATTTGAATCATTGAGCGGCAGGACAAAATCAGGAAAAAAGAGCTAAAATCAGAAGCCTTTCGGATTGCGGCTGATCTTATGATTCAACGGCCGATCCGCTCAGGGAACCAGATGCACGTCCATTTGAGGATAAGGAATGGTGATGCCGGCCTGGTCAAAGGCAAGCTTTACCTGTTCCTCCAGGGCATAATGGAGATCCCAGTAATCGGAAGTATTGCACCAAACCTTCAAAGCCAGCGTCACGCCGCTTCATCCTGGCTGAAAACGCCGATAATGCTTTCCTCCCGGCGGACAACCCTCGGATCCTGGTCGATCAGCCTTTGAAGGATGCCTTTGGCCTGCTGGATATCATCGTTGTAGCCAATAGAAAAATTCAGATCCAGCCTGCGGGTTTCCTGGGCGGTATAATTCACCACGTTGTTGGCGGAAACCCGGGAGTTGGGCAGAATCACGTTTTTATTGTCCGCGGTGATCAGTGTGGTAAACATCAGCTCGATTTTGTAAACGGTGCCCTCCAGCCCCTCGATTTCAATATAATCTCCTACCTTAAAGGGCTTAGTGATGATAATCAGAATGCCGCTGGCCACATTGGAGAGGCTGTCCTTCACCGCCAGGGCGATGGCCACCGCGGCGGCGCCTAACGCGGCAATGATGGAATTGATCTGCAGGCCGAGCTGAGCGGCTACTACCAGAAGCAGGACGATCCACAGGCAGATTTTTAGAGCGGAATTCACAAAGGACGTCACGCCCGCGTCGGTTTTCCCGCGGGACATGGCCTTCTTCACGGAACGGCAGATCCATTTTACCAAGTACCAGCCTACCAGCAGGATCACAATGGCGGCAACCAGCCGCGGCAGATAGGACTTGCCCCATTCTAAAAAGGAATCCCAAAAAGAGCTGAAGTGGGTGGCGAGCTCCTCCGGTGTTTGAGACGATGCTGTCAAAAATTGTGGCATTTTTCTCCTCCTTATTGTTCCGTACCAGTTTCTGTGTTATGATGATAACATATTCGATTTTAATCGGTTCGATGGCGTTATGATACCATAAATGGGAGCGTAAGTTCAAGAGAAGCGGGGGAGTTGTATGAAAAGAACCGGCAATTCCGGTAAAAGGGGGAAAACGGTGCTGGCGCTCTTCCTATGCCTGATTTTCTTTGCAGGCGGCGCCGGTGCTTTGGAGATCCAGCCCGGAGAGCTTTCCCTGTCGGCGGCGGAAAGCGGACAATCCTCCGGCAGGCTCTTTGAAATGCGGCTTCGTTTTGCGCCCGACGGGACTCAGATTTTAGATTCTTACCGGATAGAAATCAGCTATGATCCCAAGGCCCTGGAGTTTTCCAGCGGTAAAATCCTATCCGACCGCTTTAACGGAAGCTTTGAAATGATCGAGGATGACGGCCTGCTGTCGGTCATCTATCTGGCAGAGGAAAGTGACGTGATGCGGGAAGAAACGGATATGGCTCTCCTGCGGTTCAGAACCCGGGAACCGGATTTTTCCGGAACCACGGCCTTAGCGCTGACAAATAAGCTCACCGGAGAGACGGAAAGCTGGAGCTTGGAGTTTGCTTCCGGCGCTGTTGCGGGCGAGACTGTGAAAACCACAGCTTCCAAAGCCTCCGGCAGAACGGGTTCATCCAAAGCAGGCTCCTCGAGGTCTGGGACAAAATCGTCGAAGGCGTCGGAAGAGAAAGGCGCTTCATCCTCTGTCCTGATGGTGGCCGGAAGCCATAGGGAAAGCAATGTAAACTCCGGCTTGCCGGCGCCTTGCAGACAGCGCTTTTGGCGGCGCTGGTGGTGATTCTGTCGGCTCTTGTTGCCGTAGTGGTGAAAAATAGAAAAAAGCCCCGGAATTCCAGCGGAAAGGGTCCTGGAAATGGGGAAAAAACCTTGTAAAAACCGCAGCTTTATTATATGATAAAGAGTAAGTAAGAATTCCATATCGAACTACCAACACCGTACAGTGGGGGCTAAAAAATGGCAGAAATCATGGAACAGCAGCTTCAGAACCTATATACCGTCTATTATCAAAAATACGACGGCGCTTTGCTATATCACGACGGACTTTACGACGTGCGGAGGGCCTACTTTACCTCGGGCGGCAAACGCCAAAAGAATAAAGTGGTGAAGGAGGCTGACGGCGTTTCCTACCGGTACTCCTATTTGATGGAGCGGGGACAGCCCTTGAAATGGAAAAAGCTGGAGGGCTTCCGGCAGGTGGAAATCAGTGAACCGGATGCGCCGGCGGGTATCACATTTTGACGCAGGACGAAAACAAAAAGGTTGTCAAAATCGCTTATTACGACCGGGACCATCTTTGGAAGCGGACGGATTATTATTCTCCCCGCCTGCGGCAGCAGCCCATGGAGATATTGGAGCCAGGAGAAAACGGCGTTCTTTTGCTCCGTGAGCTGAAGGCCGGGCGGTACGATGACGCCCGGGCGCTGTATCCCTGCAAGGTTCCTAAGAGCCCGGAGGCGGAAAGCTTTTTGTCCAATCAGGTCCCGGTTCCGGAGCTCACCGTCCGGAGCCAGTCGGGAGATTTTTATTACTGTGAACAGGAGCTGGCCCAGAAACGGGAGGCCTTGCTGGAGGAATATCAGAGAGGCGGAGGAAAGGCCCCGCAAACTGTGTTCCAGGAGGAAGCAGGCGGACAGAACGCCGTCTCGGAACCTCAGGATGAGGACAGGCCGGACCGGGAGGGAGGCTTCACTGTCGCTTCTCAGAAGCCTGACCCGGAAAAGCCGGAGGACAATTCCTACGAATGGGGCGCCGGGGATTCGGCGTTTGAAAAATACAAGGAAGAGCCGGAACAGTCTTCCGGCGTCAAATATACCGAGGAATACGAATATCCCTACCAAGAGCCTAAGCCGGAGGAAAAAACGGCCGTGTCCGCTGCTGGCACAGGGCCGGAAGCGGCGGGATCGGGAGAGGAGCCTGCCTACCGGTACGACCGGGTCGAGGAGAGGGAACCGGAGAAAAACAGCCGGCAGCAGGAATACGTTCCCGCCGCGCAGCCGGCTCCGGTTTCGGAGGAGGAGAAGCCTTCTCCCCGGCGCTATAACGTGGCGGTAAAGCCAATGAGCGCCGATACTTACACCGCCAGCGACAGGATCGCCCCGCCCGCCGTGAAGGAAGCGGTCGCCCAGGAGGACGGCGGCGCGGAAACCCCCTATGCGGAAAAGGGCGAGCTGAAGGATCTGTGCAACGGCGTGATGAACGGCTGTCCTTATATCGCTATGGGGAAAATGAGCATCTGCGTTTCTCCGGAGGAATGCTACTATTATTTCGGCAGCGTGGAGGACGGTCTGCGGGAGGGCAGAGGCCGCACCGCATGATGGATGGGGGCACCGCCTTTGAGGGCGGTTACCTGCACGACCAAAGGGACGGCTTCGGCACCTATTACTATAAATCAGGTAAGCTTTGCTATGCCGGCGATTGGAAGGAAAACCGCCGGAACGGTATGGGCGTCTCGTTTAAGGCCAGCAACGGCTCCTGCTACGCTGGTTTTTGGAATCAGGACAGCCCGGTAGGCCCGGGAGCCCTGCTGAGCAAGGAAAAGGGGTTGGTTTACGCCGGCTATTTTGAGGACGGCAAACGAAGCGGCGCCGGGGTTTCCTTTCAGCCGGAGGACCGCTCCCTGTTTATCGGCCAGTGGAGAAACGGCGTCCAGCAGCTGAAGGGCACCTTGGTGGACCAGGATGGAACCTGCTGTACTCCGGGGCTTTGCCAACGGTAAACGAAGCGGCACCGGCACTGAATACGATCCGAACGGCCAGGTCCGCTATACCGGAAAATGGGCGGAAAACGCCTGGAACGGAGAGGGCGTCTGGTACCGTGAGGACGGCCACGTGATCAAGGGACAATTCCGCAGCGGCGCGGTGGATGGACAGGCTGTAGAGTACAGCAAAAACGGCGTCAAGCTGTATGAGGGCGGTTTTGAAAACGGCGTGTACAGCGGCAGGGGCTGCCGTTATTTCCCCGGAGGCGGGCGGTATGAGGGCAGCTTTCTGGCTGGGAAACCAGTAGGCTGGCTTTCGGGCTACGACGCGACGGAAACCTGGTGTACGAGGGGCATTGGGAAAACGACGAGTTCCAGGGCCAGGGCCGGTATTTTTCCAATGGGGAAAAGGTATATGAGGGAGAGTTCTCCCATAATCAGTTTGAGGGCCAAGGACTGGAATATCAAAACGGCGAGATTGCCTATCGGGGCGGCTATGTGTGCAGCAGCCGGGAAGGCCTGGGCGTTTTGTACGAAAACGGAGAGCCCAGGTACGCGGGCGAATTCCGCCAAAACCGGATGCACGGAAGAATCAATGAGATTCAAAACGGCCGGGTACTGGCGGAATGTGTGTATCAGGATGGCGTTCTGCGGTACGAGAAGCGATATTCCCTTTCTGACGGAAAGCCTTATTTAGCGTTTGAAGGCTTTATGAAAAATGGAAAGCCCGGCGGCATGGGATGCCGGTATAACCCATATGGCGAAAAGGTGGAGGAAGGCCTTTACCAGGACGGCGAGCTGGCGAAAAGTATGCAGGTGGCGCCGAAAAAAATGCCCTTGCTGCCGGAGAATCCGGAAAATCCAGCTTACGAGGCTTACCGCAAGGGCCCGGAATATGGAATCGAACTGCCGGTTTGCGGCGGAATTTACACCGGCGTCCTGAAAAACGGCCTTCCGAACGGCCGGGGGACCATTCTGCGGGGCGACCATAGGTATACCGGAGAGTTTATCAATGGGGCTCCTGCCGGCCGGGGTGTGCTGTATCAAAATGATGGCACCATTATCGAAGGAAAATTCTTTATGGAGCCGGCCGGATTTACAGGCCTTAGGCATCTTGCTTTTGAAAACGGGATTGAATATTGGTATCAATAAGCCGAAAGGGCGGGCGGAAGCCTGCCCTTTCCTATGATGCCGCTTTGATGCCGTTTATAGCTTGGAAAGCCGGGCTTCTCGGCTGAACCGGCGCTGTTTTTGAAACGGTATAGAGTGGATTCTTGACGTAAGACGAAGAACGGCTGCCTTACAGCCTGAAAAATGCTGAGACGCCTGTTTTCACCAGGCGGGTTTTGTAAAATTCCAAAGAATAAGGAAGTGAGCGTGTTGGATTGGCTGGAAATGCACAACCTGGAATTTGGAGAATGTACCGTATTGGGAAGCCTGGAGGGAAATATCCTGATGGTGGACTGCGGCTCCATGAATGTAAAAATCCGGGAATCGGATATGGAGGTCACGGATTATGTGGAAAACAATATCGTCCCACGTTATTTCGACGCCAAGGAGCGTTCCTTCCTGCTGACGCATTTTCACCGGGATCATATGAGCGGCCTGCGCTATTTGCTGAAGCGGGATCACGGCTTTTTTCACCGGGTGTTTGTGCCGGCGGCCTCTGTCAATCGGGAGGGAAGGGCGCTGCTTATTGAGTTTGCCCTTTATGTATTTGCTTTTTTAGGCCGGCAGAGCGAGTATTCCCAGATGAGCGTCAGCGCCCTGCGGATTTTTGAACGCCTTCATTATGCTCTGGGAATCGGCAATGTGTATTCCTTAAGCAGAGGGTCTCAATTTGACTTTGAGGGAGTCGCCTATGATGTTTTATGGCCCGCCGCGGGAGGCTATCCGTTTTCCCCGCTGCTTACCGAGATCGTGGAGGAGCTCGACGTATGCCTTTCCTCGCCCTTTTTAGGCAGAGGAGCGCCGGAATTTCTGGCTTTGAAAAACGAATTCTGCGGCGAGTACCTGCGGCTGTGCCAGCTGACGTCGCCCCAGAACCGGGGGTATCTGGGGGATATGGAGGAATCTCTTTCCCGCTGCAAAAGGCTGCTGGATAAAATAGAGCCATGGCGCCCAGCCTGCAACTGATTCCGGCGGCTCAGAATATCATCGAAATTTTAAGCCGCCCGGCTGTGCGGGAGGAATACGCCAACGCTCAAAATACGGCCAGCATTGTGTTTCAAAATCACAGAACCCGGGAGGCCAGCCTGGATGATATCATCATGACCGGCGACGCGACTCCGGAAACCTTTGATCAAATCGCGGAGGAGCTTTACGACGCTTATTATATTTTTAAAGCGCCCCACCATGGCACCGCCAGCAGCTGGTCCCATTTGTTCAAGGATATTTTAAAATCCCATATCCTGATTTCCAATGGGGACTACCACGCCGCCGGAGGCGTCTGCATGGAATGGGCGGAGGACGAGGGGATCAAGCACTGCGCCAACAACGCCGCCTGCGCTTGGTTCCAGGAAAAGGGCAGCTGCTGTAACCGAACCGCCTATTGCTGGGAGGTCTGTGAAAAGGGAGCGATGACTCTGCGGTGTCCCAAGGTGGCCGGAGGCGCTCGGGATTCCGGCTGCGGGATCTATGTGATCTCCTTCCAGTCGGATCGGGCTGCTTCTGCGACGGGGATGAAACGCCCTCCAAAACCCGGAAGCTTTAGGCAGAAGCTTTTGCTGGGAGGAGCGCCGGATTCGTACGCGTCCCGGCCTCATACTGCACAGCCCGTTCCCTCGTGACGCCCCCTCCCTTACAGGGAGGTCATTTGCCTTTATAAGAATTTTTTAAGCCGGATTCTAAAGACAGCCGGGAACCCTCTTGCTCTTCCCGTGCTTTCCCTGGAAAACAGAAGCGGAAGCTTCCGGCCGACGCAATGGCTGAAGGCCTGCGGCGGCGGAATGCTTTTGCGCCGGGAGAGTTCCTGGGCCTGCGGCAATATTTTCTAATTTGAAATTTCGAACCGTTCATTGAGAAACCTGCTTGTTTACATAAAAACAGGGCCGGCGGCAGAGGCTTTCTGCTCCGCCGGCCTTTTTTTAAGGAGCTGCTGTTATGAAAACGTTATATGTATCAGATCTGGACGGCACCCTGCTGACGCCGGAAAAGGAAATCAGTAAGGCATCCGCGGATATTTTAAATCATCTGATTCAAAAGGGGCTGCTTTTTACCGTAGCCACCGCCCGGTCGCCGGCTACCGCCTGCGAGGTTCTCTCCAATTTAAAGCTGGAGCTTCCGGGCATCCTGTTAAATGGGGCGGTGCTTTACGACTTCAGGAGGAGGCGGTTCGCCGGCAGCGCGCCGATGTCTTATGAGGCCGCGTCTAAGGCGCTTGCGGTTTACCGGCAGGCCGGGCGGATGCCCTTTCTCTATACGCTCGAGGATGATGAAATCTGTGTTTCCTATGAGCGGTTCGGTCATCCGGCGGAGGAACGGTTCTGCCAGGAACGGAAGGGCAAAGCCTACAAGCGCTTTGAGCAAAGAGAACTGGTTTTGTCCCCGAAGGATGTCCCGATTTACTTTACCATGATGGACAAAAGGACGGTCGTGGAGCCTTTGTATCGAAAAATACAACAGATCCCGGGGCTCAAGGCGGCTTTTTACCACGATAATTATGAGGATGTGTATTTTTTAGAGGTGTTCAGCAGCCAGGCCAGCAAAAGCCTGGCGGTGCTGCGCCTGAAGGAAATGCTGGGGGCCGGCCGAGTGGTCGCCTTTGGCGACAACGGCAACGATGTGGATATGCTGGCGGCGGCGGACGTAGGCTGCGCCGTCGGAAACGCCTCGCCGGAAGCCAAGCGCGGCGGTCAAATCATCGGCTCCAACACAGAGGACGGAGTGGCGGAATATCTAAGGCCGCTTATGGACAAAATGTAAAATCAAGGCATGGAAACGCCCTTTTGGTTGAATCTGGGCGAAAGATTTGCTATAATAACTCTGTTAATGCAATTTTGGGAGGGATTTTTTTGGCAAAGGTTACGCTTCTGACTCATACGCCGATGCCGGAGCAAACCATCGCGGCGGCGGCAAAGCTGTGTTATTCCGCGGCGGAAATCGATAAAATCTATGAAGGGCTTACGCCGGAAAAAACCGCCTCCTTTGTGGAAATGCTGTCGGAGATCGGACACGAGAGCCCTATTGAGCACGCAAGCTTTACCTTTGGCATCGAGGGGGTGTCCCGCTCCTTTCTGGCTCAGGTGACCCGCCACCGCATGGCCTCCTTCAGCGTACAAAGCCAGCGCTATGTCAAGGAAAATATGTTTGAATACGTTCTGCCCCCGGAGATCGAGAGCGTCCCGGAGGCCCGGGAGGAATATATCCGGGCGATGGAGGAGGACCAAGCCCATTACGACACCTTACGGCGATTTAAAAGAAAAACATAAAAAACCTTTTTGGCGGAAGGCAGGCCGGAAAAGGAAGCGAACCGCCTGGCGGAAAAGAAGGCCATTGAGGACGCCCGGTTTGTTCTGCCCAACGCCTGCAACACCAAAATGATCTGCACGATGAACGCTCGAAGCCTGATGAACTTTTTCACCCTGCGGTGCTGCAACCGGGCCCAGTGGGAAATCCGGGATGTGGCGGATCAGATGTATCGGCTGGTTTACGCCGCGGCGCCAAAGCTATTCCAGAACGCGGGACCGTCCTGCGTAAGAGGGGCGTGCTCCGAGGGGAAAATGTCCTGCGGAAAAATGCGGGAGGTCCGGGAGCGGTTCGCGGCCATGAGGGAGCAGTGCCATGGCAAGGGGTAAGCTGATCGTGATGGAGGGCCTGGACGGCTCGGGAAAGGCTACCCAGACCGGACTGCTGTGCCAATATCTGGAAAGCCGGGGCCGCAGGGTAAGGCACATCGAGTTCCCGGATTACCGGGAACCTTCATCCGCTTTGGTGAAAATGTATCTGAATAAGGAATTCGGCTCGAATCCCGGCGATGTGAACGCCTACGCCGCCTCGTCCTTTTACGCGGTGGACCGCTACGCCAGCTTTTTGCGGTTTTGGAGAAAGGATTATCTTTCCGGAGCCACCATCGTGGCGGATCGGTACACCACTTCCAACGCGGTGTATCAGATGGAAAAAACACCCCGGGAGGATTGGAATAAATATCTAGCTTGGTTACAAGACTATGAATATGGAAAATTACAGCTTCCCCGGCCGGATTTGGTGCTGTTTTTGGATATGCCCACAGAGATCTCCCAAAGGCTGCTGAGCGGCCGTTACGCCGGCGACGAGAGAAAAAAAGATCTGCACGAAAGCAATGTGGAATTTTTAACCCGATGCCGCCGGACCGCCCTTTACGCGGCGGAGGCGATGGGATGGCATACGGTGTCCTGCTCTCAGGAGGGAGCGCCGCGGAAGATCGAGGATATTCAAAGAGATATCCGGGAAATCGTTTCCCAGAAGCTGTAACAGGCGTTTGCCGCTGGAAGCTTTTTGAAATATACTCGAAAAACAGAAACAAGGCTTTTTTCGATAAATAGGGAAAATAACCGGGTTGAGAACCTTTGGAATCTGAAAAATTCCCGCTTTTGTCCGCAGCCTGATTGCCGTAAGGAGAAAGACGGGCGGTTCCTGCGGCTTGGAGTATTTCCCGTGGAATCCAAAAACGTATCAATTTCAGAAAAGGCAGAAGCTTGCAAGCGATAAGACGGAAAAATCAAGCCGGCTGCCGGGCTTCCAACCAATCATTACTGTAATAGGAGGTAACTGCTATGATCGCTGTGTTTTTGGCTCAGGGCTTTGAGGAAATCGAGGCGCTGGCTGTGGTAGACGTACTGAGAAGAGCGGAGCTGCCTGTGAAAACCGTCGGCGTGGGCGGAAAGGAAATCACCGGCGCCCACGGGATCTGCGTCAAAGCGGATATGGAGGAAAAGGAGGTTTCTACCGACGAGCTGGAGGCGGTTGTGCTTCCCGGCGGGATGCCCGGAACCCTGAATCTGGAAAAATCGCCGATTGTGAGAACCTGCATCCGCTATTGCTGTGAAAATGATTTATATATCTGCGCTATCTGCGCGGCGCCTTCTATTTTAGGCCATATGGGGCTGGCCGCGGGCAGAGAGGTCACCTGTTTTCCGGGCTTTGAAAACGAGCTGACGGGGGCTGTGGAGACCGACCTGAGCGTAGTGACCGACGGAAAAATGATTACCGGAAAGGGGCCTGGCGTGGCGGTGGATTTCGCGCTGGAGATCGTGGCCCGCTTTGCGGCCAGGTGGAATCCAGTAAGATTAGGATGCGATGCAATGCCAATAAGGGATATTCGTTTGCTGAAAACAGAGCTTCGGCAAAAATATAAGCGGATCCGGAAGAATCTGGACCCAGAAAAGCAGCGGGCGATGGATGCCGAGATCCAGACCAGGCTGCTGGCACTGCGCCAGTATGGAGAAAACGACGTGATTTTCACCTATCTGTCCAAGCCGATCGAGGTGGATACCTTCGGCCTGGTGCGGGCGGCCTGGGCAAACCGAAAAAGGGTGGCGGTTCCCAAATGCATTCCGGAAACCACCCAAATGGAGTTTTATTATATTACGTCTATGGATGACCTGGCTCCGGGCGCTTTCGGCGTGCTGGAGCCGGTGCCGGAGAGATGCCGTCTGGTCACAGATTACAGCCGGGGGCTGTGTATTGTCCCAGGGCTGTGCTTTGACGCGGAGGGCTACCGTTTAGGCTATGGAAAAGGGTATTATGACCGCTTTTTATCCGCGTTTCGCGGGGTAACAGTGGGAATTTGCTATACAGCCTGCACCCAGTGGAGACTTCCCCACGGCCGGTATGACAGGCAGATTCAGTTGCTGATTACAGAGAAATATATCCGCAGAACCTATACACGGGGAGCGGAAAACGGAGGTAGCCATGAACGATGATAAAAGACCTTATCCTAACGACCCGGATTTGAATGAGCTTCTGGGCTTGGGAAGCGGGGATAATGGCTCTTACCCCCATCAGGCGCTTTCGGCGGCTATGACGAAACGGGAGAAAGTCCGGCGCCGGATTATACCGACGCGTCTTCCTACAGCGATTCCGCCGAGCTTGGAGGAAGGGGACGTGCTGAACAGCTTCAGCGAAAGAGAAGCATACGAGCAAAGGAAGAATCCGGTGGCCGAGGCGAGGGAACAGAATTCCCGGACCAGGACCCAGGAGGAAATCAGTAGGGAGAAAGCCCAAGTGAAGGCGGAGAAAAAACGGAGAAAGAAAAAATCTAAGAAAAACGGCTGCCTTTTTAAAATGGTTTGGCTGGTCATGATCGTATTGGTGTCTGTAGTGCTGGCCCAATACATAATGATTGGGGCCAACGACCTTCTGGCGGTTAACCGGACAGAGGGCACCGCGGAGGTCAGCATTCCGGCCGACGCGGATATCGACACGGTAGCGGATATCTTGGAAGAAGCGGGTGTGATCAATTCGGCCCAGTTCTTCAAGCTGTATATGAAGATCACTAAGCCGGATACCACCTTTACCAAGGGCGATTATACCGATATGCAGACCGACCTGGATTACGAGGCCATCGTCACTTATTTGCAGACCCAGTCCAACCGCACCGACGTGGTAACGGTTACGTTCCTGGAGGGCATGAACCTGGAGGATTTCGGAGACACCCTGGAGGAAAGCGGCGTCTGCGGCAAGGAGGAATTTCTGGAGAAGTGTAATTCCACTGAATTTGACGAGGACTATACCTTCCTTTCCCAGATCACCAACAGCGATGAGAGATACTACCGGCTGGAGGGCTATCTGTTCCCGGACACCTATGATTTCTATCAGGACAGCGATCCGGAGACGGTGATTAGGAAATGCCTGTACAATTTTGAGTTAAAAATCATGGAGCCCACTATCGAGCAGGAGGATGACACCGAAATCAGCGTGGCGGATCTGGCCCAGCAGAACGGGTTTACCGTGGATCAGCTGGTCACTCTGGCGTCTATGGTGCAGGCCGAGGGAGCCAACGAGGATGACATGCGGGTCATCGCTCATATATTCCGCAACCGCCTGGATCCCAATATGAACGAGGCGTCAGCCAGCTCGGCTCCGATCCCACGGTGTATTACCCCTATTCCAGCAGGGAGGAGGCGCCGGAGGCTTTGAGAGCCGCTATAACACCTACGAGATTGTAGCCTCCCGCCGGGAGCGATCGATAATCCCGGCATGATGGCCATCAACGCGGTGCTGAATCCGGATACCACCGAAAGCTACCTGTATTTCTGCCACAGCGCCGACGGCACGCCTTACTATGCCTATACGGCGGAAGGCCATTATGAGAATCAGGTTAAAGCGGGTCTGATCGATCCCAACGCGGAAGGCTGACGGCAGATGGAACGAAAAGAGCAAAAATTAGAGTTATTGTCCCCGGCCGGAGATCCGGAGCGGCTGGATTCCGCCTCCGGTTCGGCGCCGGCGCGGTGTATCTGGCCGGGCGGGAATTTGGTATGCGGGCAGGCCCGGCGAACTTCTCCAATGAGGAGCTCAAAAAGGCTTGCCTTTTTGCCCATGAAAAGGGTGCTAAGGTGTATGTTACCTGCAACACCCTGCCGAGAAACGGGGAAATCGAAAGGCTGCCCGGCTTTTTAGAGGCTGTAGAGGATGCCGGCGCGGACGGCTTGATCGTCACCGATCTTGGAGTGCTGGCGCTGGCTAAACGGTATGCGCCCCGTACAGAGGTTCACATTTCCACCCAGGCGGGAATCGTCAATTACCAGTCTGCCAGGGCTTTTTATGACCTGGGCGCTTCCCGGGTGGTGCTGGCGAGGGAGCTTTCGCTGGAGGAAATCGCTGAAATCCGGGCGAAAACCGACCCTAAGCTGGAGCTGGAGGCTTTTGTCCACGGCTCCATGTGCGTCAGCTTTTCCGGCAGATGCCTGTTGTCCAATTATTTGACCGGACGGGATGCCAACCGGGGCGACTGCGCCCAGCCTTGCCGCTGGAAGTACCATCTGATGGAGGAAAGCCGTCCGGGAGAGTATTTTCCTGTGCTGGAGGATGATTCCGGAGCGTATTTTTTCAATTCCCGGGATTTGTGCATGGTCGAGCATATTCCGGAATTGGCTGGGGCGGGGGTTACCAGCCTTAAAATTGAGGGCCGGGCGAAATCCGCCTATTACGTGGCGGTGGTCACAAACGCGTATCGGCAGGCCCTGGATTTATACGAGAAAAATCCGGAACAATTCGTTCTGCCCCTGTGGGTTTTAGAGGAAATGGAGAAGGTGAGCCACCGGGAATACTGCACCGGCTTTTTCTTTGGAAACGAGCCTGGCCAGGTATATGATAACGGCGGCTATGTCCGGGGCTGGGAGGTAGCGGCGGTATGCGACGGTTACGAAAGCCGTACCGCGGTGTGCTCTCAGAGAAACCGCTTTTTTAAGGGGGAAACCCTCAATGTTTTGGAGCCGGGCAGAGTCCCCTATGAAATCGTGGTGAAGGAGCTTTTCAACCACGACGGAGAGCCGGCGGAAAGCGCCCCCCACCCAATGGAAACCTTATATATCCCGCTGGAAAAGCCGATGGCCCCGGGTGCGCTGCTGCGCCGGAAACGGTAAGCGCCGGACCAATTTTATTTTTATCCGATACCGCGGGCTTTTTTGTGATGCGGTTATGCTTTCCCAATCGGAATCAGAACGTTTTGATGCGCCCCGGCCCCGTCGGAAAAGCTTATGGCGCAGGACAGAAGCGTTTTGCGGCTTGTAAGGTAAAGGATCCGCCCGCTGTTCCGGTATTTGCACTTTTGATTTCCGAATTCTGTTTTCACTGATAAAATACTGAAAAATACAAGAGTGACGGCCGTCCTCTTGTATTTTTTTTGCGTTTTCAGCCAAGAATAAGCAGATGGGAGGCTTGGCTATGAGAAAACGGTTTGAACGCAGAACAATCGGCTTGTTTTGCATTTTAATGGCGGGAATCATTGGGATTATGGGCAGCGTGTACCGGATTATCGGCGATGAGGGAATCCTGGCCGCGGCAGCTCAGCAGGGAACCTATCGCTGCACCATCGCCTCCTTTCGCGGAACGATATACGATACCAATTTACAAGCGCTGACCGGCTTAGGAGAGTTGACCAAGCTATCCTCTCCTTTAGATTCTGAGGATATTTTCTGGGTAAACGAAAGGTATCAGGAGGATCAGGACGCAGTCCATGTGATCGGCTACTTAGACGGGGACGGAAACGGCGTGGACGGCATTGAAAAAGCATATAACGGCTATTTAGCGGATGGCGGACAGCTGTCCGCGGTTTACCAGGTGGATGCGTTAAACCAAGCTATTGCCGGTATGGAAAGAACCATTGACGATACCTCGGAGCTTCAAAATAAAGGCGTGGTCCTCACCCTGGACAAGGAGATCCAGGAAATCGCCCAAGAGGCCGCGGAGAAATATCTTACCAAGGGCTCGGTGCTGGTAACGGAGATTCCAAGCTGTGAAATCCGCGCCAGTGTATCCTTGCCCACATATTCTCCCTATGACGTGGCGGATACTTTGGACGAAAAGGGAGCGCCGCTTCTTAACCGGGCCTTTTCCAGCTATCCGGTAGGATCGGTGTTTAAGCTGGTGGTGGCGGCAGCGGCTTTAGAGAAAGGCGTTTCCACCAGTCTGGTGTATGACTGCCCGGGTTCCATTTCTGTGGATGGTATGGAATTTAAATGCTTTAACGGTGTGGGGCACGGCAAGGTGGATTTAGAAAAGGCTATCGCTTATTCGTGCAACGGGTATTTTATCAAGCTGACAGAGCAAATGAAGCCGGAGGAGCTGCTTTCCATGGCGGAAAAGCTTGGTTTCGGCTCCTCTGTCGAGCTGGCGCCGGGCATGTCCTCCAGCGCGGGAAACCTGCCCGTCAAAAAGGACCTGTCCAACCCCAAGGCTAAGGCGAACTTTTCCTTTGGCCAGGGGGACTTGCTGGCTACGCCGCTGCAAATTGCCGCGATGGTCAATACCATCGCCAGCGGCGGGCTGTATACCGAACCGTCTTTGGTAGAGGGACTGGTAGATGAAAATCTCGTCCTGACCGAGCGGGAGCAGCCCAAGCAGGCGGAGCGGGTAATTTCCAGCCAAACTGCCGCCTTTTTGCAGAAGGCTATGCGTGCTCCATTGAATACGGCACCAGCAAAAAGGGTAAGCCCTCGGCAAACGGGGCGGGGGCAAAAACCTCCACGGCGGAAACCGGACAGATCGTGGAGGGGCAGCAGGTGGTCCAGTCCTGGATATCAGGCTTTTATCCGCCTCCACCCGAAATACGTGATCACGGTATTCGCGGAGGACGGCGTAGGCGGAGGCACCTCCTGCGGCCCGGTTTTCCAAGAAATCGCGGATAACCTGCCGATTAACGATTGACTTTTCGGCCTGATGGCACTATAATAATCGTATAGAAATAGGCTGTGAAGGGCAAGAGAAAGCAAAAAAAAAGCGGGTAAGAGAGGGTGCTCCCGGCTGCAAGGCGCCCCTGCTTTTGCTTTCGGCCGGTCTGGAGCTCCGGCTTGAGGAAAGCCGGCGGGCCTTTCCCGTTATCGAAGGCTTAAGCGGCGCGCTTTGACGCGCAATTTGGGTGGTACCACGGATTCCTCCGTCCCATTGTGGCGGTGGAATCTTATTTTTTGTTAGGAAGTGTGAAAAAGTATGAAATGGACAGGATTAAACGAATTGCGGGAGAAATATCTCCAATTCTTTGAGTCAAAGGGCCATCTTCGGCTGCCCAGCTTTTCCCTGGTGCCAAATGGAGACAAGAGCCTGCTGCTGATTAACTCCGGTATGGCGCCGATGAAGAAGTATTTTACCGGGGAGGTGACTCCGCCGAGAAACCGGGTTACCACCTGTCAGAAATGCATCCGCACCCCGGATATTGAGCGGGTAGCATTACCGCCCGCCATGGTACTTATTTTGAAATGCTGGGGAATTTCTCTTTTGGAGATTATTTTAAGCATGAGGCTACCGCTTGGGCTTGGGAGTTCTGCACCAAGGTGCTGGAGCTGCCTGTTGAGCGGATTTGGGTTTCCATTTACCAGGATGACGACGAGGCTTTCGACATTTGGACCAAGGAGGTCGGGGTGGATCCCAGCCGTATCGTCCGGCTGGGAAAAGAAGATAATTTCTGGGAGCATGGCACCGGCCCCTGCGGCCCTTGCTCCGAGCTTTATTTTGACCGGGGTGAGGAATATGGATGCGGTTCTCCGACCTGCGGGGTGGGATGCGACTGCGACCGGTACGTGGAATTTTGGAACCTGGTTTTCTCCCAGTTTGATAACGACGGCCAGGGAAACTATACGCCCCTGGAGCATAAAAACATCGATACCGGTATGGGGCTGGAACGCCTGGCCTGCATTATGCAAGGTGTGGATAACCTGTTCCTGGTCGATACGGTGCAGAATATCATGAAGCACATTTCGAAAATCGCTGGGGTGGAATATGGAGCGGACCCCAAAACCGATATTTCCCTCCGGGTGGTCACAGACCATATCCGCAGCACTACCTTTATGATCGGCGACGGTGTAATGCCCTCCAATGAGGCCGGGGCTATGTGCTCCGCCGCTTGCTGAGAAGGGCCGCCCGCCACGGCCGCCTGCTGGGGATCCGCCGCCCCTTCCTGGCGGAGGTCTGCGATACGGTGATCAACGAGAATCAAAGCGCTTATCCCGAGCTGGTGGAGAAGCGGGATTTCATCAAAAAGCTGATCTCTGTGGAGGAGGAAAACTTTGACCGGACCATTGACCAGGGGCTGCAGATTTTAGGCGCCCTGATTGAAAATTCCGAAAAGAAGATTTTATCCGGCGCCGAAGCCTTCCGGCTGAACGATACCTACGGCTTTCCGTTGGATTTGACGAAAGAGATCATCGCAGAAAAGGGAATGACCGTGGATGAGAGCGAGTTTCAGCGCCTGCTGTCCGAGCAGCGCACCAGAGCCAGAAACGCCAGGAAAAACGCCGGCGCTGACGCCTGGCTCAGCGAGTCCGTGGATCTGGATGGAATTCCCGCTACAGAGTTCACCGCTACGCCACTTTGAAGGATACCGCCAGAATACTGGCGATTCTCCGGGATGGAGAGCGCGTTGAGTCCGCAGAGATGAACGACGACGTAGTGGTGGTTCTGGACCGGACGCCTTTCTATGCGGAAAGCGGCGGACAGGTGGGGATACTGGCTTTCTAACCGACGGCGCCGGGCGGTTCGCTGTTTTGGATACCACCAAGCACCATTCCGGCGTGTTCCTCCATCACTGCCATGTGGTCGTGGAGGGACTGAGCGTCGGCTCAGAGGTAGAGTGCGTGGTAGACGGCATCCGCCGGTATAATATCATGAGAAACCATACCGCCGCCCACTTGCTCCAGGCCGCGTTGAGAAAGGTGCTGGGCACCCACGTGGAACAGGCGGGACAATTGGTAGACGGTCAGCGGGTGCGTTTTGACTTTACCCATTTCTCCGCTTTGACTAAGGAGGAGACCGCCAGAGTAGAGGAGATCGTCAACGACGAGATTCTTTCCGCGGTTCAGGTTACCAGTACGGAAATGCCCATTGAGGAAGCGAAAAAGCTGGGCGCTATGGCGCTGTTCGGTGAAAAATACGGAGATATCGTCCGGGTAGTACAGGCCGGGGAATTCTCTACGGAATTCTGCGGCGGCACTCATGTGAACAATACCGCGAGGCTCGGCCTGTTCAAAATTATTTCTGAAAGCTCCGTGGCCTCCGGCGTCAGAAGAATCGAGGGCGTTACCGGACGGGGCGTGCTTCAGCATATGGCGGAAGACGCAAAGACGATACAGGACGCTTCCTCAGCGTTGAAGCTTAATAATCCGGCAGAGCTTCCCGAAGCCTGCGAACATATGCTGAGCGAACAGAAGGAGCTGAGAAGAGAGCTGGAGAAGGCAAATGCCAGGCTTGCCAATTGGCAGGTGGACGGCCTGTTCGACAGTGCTGAAATGGTAAAGGGGGTAAAGATTATCACCGGATCCTTTTCCTCAACCACAGCGGATGCTCTGCGAACGATGAGCGACCGCGTGAGAGAGAACGCTCCTAACAGCGTAGCGGTGTTCGCCGCTATCAACGACGGCAAAGCGGTTCTCTCGGCTACAGCAGGAAAAGAGGCCCAGCAGAAGGGATGCCATGCAGGAAATATTGTCCGGGCGGCGGCTAAGGTGGCCGGCGGCAACGGCGGCGGCAAACCGGATTTCGCAATGGCAGGCGCCAAGGATCTGACGAAAATCGACGAGGCGCTGGCGGCGGTGAATACTATTGTGTCAGAGATGGTAAAGGAATAATTCCTTTGGGCCTGACGAAATCTGTCAGGGCTGAAAGGAAGCGTAAGATAAAAAGGACAGGGAAGCCTCCGGACGATGAAACCTCTGCAAAGAACGTTTCTGGAGCAATGCTTTTTCCGAGGCTTTTCGGAGGCTTGAGAGCACAAAGAAAGAAGCTCCCTCTTTCCGTTATGACGGTTATGCGGTAAGGGCCTTTTATGGAAATAGGGAATACTTATGCTGGGTGAACTAAGCAGACGTACGGTAAGGCGTCTGTAAATCTGATAAAGTAAGGAGAATGAGTATGGCGGATTGTATTTTTTGCAAAATCGCTGCCGGGGAAATCCCGTCGAAAAAGGCCTATGAGGATGACCAGATTTTGGCCTTTTATGATTTGGATCCTCAGGCACCGGTACACATTCTGATCATTCCAAAGGAACACATCTCCTCTGCCAACGAGTTGACAGAGGAAAACGGTCCTTTGCTTGGGCACATCTTTGCTGCTGCGGCCAAGCTTGCCAAGGAGCTGGGATTGGAAAAAGGCTACCGAATTGTGAATAACTGCGGCGAGGATGGCGGCCAAACGGTGCGGCATCTGCATTTTCATCTGCTGGGCGGCAGGAGCATGGAGTGGCCTCCCGGTTAAAAGCGCATTGGTTTATCATTTTGGCCCGAACCGGGATCTGATGAAAATTCTTTTTCGGCTCGAATTGAAGCGCTTAGGAATAGGAAGAAAGCATGTGATCTCATAGGGCATTGCGAATGCGGCTTACTGGCGGGAGGACTTGCCTGCGGTTTGCCGTCGCTGCTTTTTCTGAAAGGCCAGCAGGCAAGAGGCGGCGCAATGAGGTCCTGGCTTAGGGAGAGAAAAGGAGAAAACATAATGAAACAGTATTATAAAATGAAAGTTGCCGGCTGTGACCGGGAACTGCCTTTGTGTCCGGTAAATGAACACTTGGATATTGCGGCGTTTATTATGTTCGGTGATATCGAGGTGACAGAGAAGGCCGCGAAGCTGCTTTTGGAGAAATGTCCGGAACATGACGTGCTGGTGACCGCAGAAGCGAAGGGGATTCCGCTCTGTTATGAAATGGCGCGGCAAGGCTGCCGCAATTACTGTGTAGCCAGAAAGGGCTTGAAGGTTTATATGACCAATCCCTTGGAGGTAACGGTAAAATCTATTACCACCGAAAACGTGCAGAAGCTTTATCTTTCTGATGAAGAAGTAAAAAAGATTCAGGGAAAGCGGGTTCTTATTGTTGACGATGTCATCAGCACGGGAGAATCTCTCAACGCCCTGATGCAGTTGGTGGAAAAGGCGGGCGGCAATATTGTAGGAATGGCCGCCGTGCTGGCGGAGGGCGACGCCAGGAGCGTGATGACATTGTTTATCTGGATGCTCTGCCTCTATTTGTAAAAAAATAATCCAGTTCAAGGCGGCGGATGGCACCTGCCGCTGCCGTCGTTAGACAACCTTTGATTTGCTGTAATTTGTTTATAAGACGAATCCATGACAGCCACCGGCTTCGCCGCGGGCGCTGCATTGGCGAAAAAACGGGGCTGGAGACGCGGATTGGGTCCAGGCTCAGCAACACGGACAGGCGGTAAGAACAGCGTCTGGTTTCGCCGCGGGCGGTTGCATTGGCGAAAAAACGGGGCTGGAAACGCGGATTGGGTCCAGGCTCAGCCTGGGGATAGGTTTCAATAAAAACCGTCTTAGGAGGAAGAACTATGAAGCGGCCATTTGCTTCAATTGGATTTACGTATCTAATTGCGCTTTTGGCCGCCATTTTTGCAGGTGTGAATGCCAGCGTGGTACTGGGAATTTCGTGCCTGCTGCTTTCTCTCCTGCTGTTTTGCAGAAAAAGCACACCGAAAAGGCTTTCGGCGCTTGTATTAACGGCGGGAATCGCGTTTTTCGCCTATTTTGGGGCGTATCAGATAAATGTCTCTCCGGTTTCCGCCCTGGACGATTCTGATGCGACGGTATCCGGTACGGTAACGGAGCTGCCTTCTGAAGCTTACGGACGGTTTTATTATGTGATCGAAACTGATTCCGTTATGCCGGAAGATGGCACAGTGAAGTCAAGCGACATCCCTCAAAGGCTGAAAATTCGTGTATCAAGCACCAACGCGATTGAGTTGGAGGCCTATGACCGGCTTACGGCGAAGGTGCATCTATCCAAACCCACGGGATCTGATGAAGGACTGAATACCAGAAACTATTATGCGGCTAAAAATATTTATCTTACCGGATTTATTTATGACTATCAGCCTTATACCGTAACTTCGGGAGAAAGTCATCCTTTTTATTATGCCCTAAAGGTCCGGGAAAGGATGACCGAGGCCTTAAGAGCTTTGCTTCCTCCCAGGCAATCTGGCTTAGTGTGCGGTGTTTTGCTGGGAGACAAAAGCGGTCTGGATGAAGCTGTCCGGGATAATTTCCAGATTACCGGCGTTTCCCATATGCTGTCGGTGTCTGGAATGCATATGGCCATTATCGGACAATTTTTGCTTTGGGCATTGCTCTATTTTGGAATACCCAAGAGAGGAGCCGCGCTAGCCGCGTCGGTGGGTGTGTTCTGTTTTATGGCGGTTACCGGTTTTGTCCCATCTGTGGTGAGATCCGGCGTGATGTCCATTCTGTATCTGCTCGGGATCGGTATCCGAAAGCAGGCGGATCCGATCAATTCCTTGGGCTTTGCCATGCTGGTGCTGACGGTTCCAAATCCTTTCGCCGCAGGAGATACCGGACTGCTTTTGTCATTTTCCGCAACCTTAGGGATTCTTCTGTTTTCAGGGAGGATTCAAGCCCGCCTGAATCGCTGGACAGAATCGATTGGTGTTTTAAAAAGATTATTCCGCGGACTCAACAGCACTATTGCGGCCACTGTTTCGGCAACCGTATTTACTTCTCCTATTGTAGCCCTTACCTTTGGAGAGTTATCGCTGGTGGCGCCGTTGTCCAATCTTTTAATGGAGTTTCCCGCGGACATTATGCTTTTGTGCGGCTTCCTTACCTCAATCTTTTATTACATTCCTGTGATCAATTTTTTGGCTATGCCTTCGGACTGGGCGCGGGATAGCCGCTAATTATCTGATGGAATGCGCCGCATGGCTGGCGAGCTTGCCGATGGCTCTATTCCGGTTACCCAAGAGGTGCTGCTGATATCGCTGATAGTGTTTGCCGCAGCGTCTGTGGTGATTGTGATGATCCGCTGGGAAGGATTTCGTCTTCGGCTCACGGCCTGCACCACCGCATTTCTGCTGGTTTTCACGGCTCTGGGCGCAGGCTTTGAACAGGAAGCTTTGGAGATAGGGGTTTTGAATACTGGAAATGGAAGCTCCGTAGTTCTGATACGGGATCAGCAGGCCGCAGTGCTTTGCTCCGGAGGCGGAAACGGCGCGTATTCCCGGATCGACGCCTATCTGCGGAGCCGCGGAATCGGCCGCTTGGATTATCTTTTGATTTCTCAGGTAGATAAAAAGACATCCTCCGGGGCCAGCCGCCTGATTGAGGAGTATCACCCGGAAACCATATTAGTCTCCGATCAAAAGCTGCCTCAGGATAAGCTTCGCAGGGCGCTGGAAAACCGTGCGGGTGTATACTATTTTTCCAGTAGGAACCAAACGGTTCTTTGGGAGGATCTGGTGATTTCCGTTCTGGCTAATAAATCGGAAAGCTGGATTTCTTTTACCGTGGGGCAGGAGAAATTTTTAATTTGTCCTGCGGGCGGCGATGTTGCGGATTTGCCGGAAGCTGACCGCGACTGCAATTTCTGCATTGCTGGAGATACTCCGGAAAACGCTTACGGCCTTCGGGGAGATTACACTATTCTCACCATGTATCAAGCAGAGGCGATAGAGCCCAAGAGGCACTTTCCAATATTAAAATTCATGAGTTGGTGACCTCAAAGCAAGGAAATGTAGTGATTTCCGTATCGGAAACCGGCGTTACGATCGACACGGAATATTAGGAGGAAGCTATGGCGCAGCTAAAGGAGTCTGAATTAAAGAAGCAAATTAAGGAAAAGGCATTCGTCCCTCTGTATTTTCTTTATGGCGAGGAAAAATATTTGATCAGCCATTACACCGAAGCTATTGTGAATAAGGTGCTTGGAAAAAGCTACAGCGATTTTAATTTTCAAGCCTTTGACGGCGGCAAGGCTTCGATCGATGAAATCGCGGATGCAGCTCAGGCGCTTCCGCTGTTTGCTGAGCATAAATGCGTTTTGGTAAAGGATTTGAATGTAGAAGCTCTGAATGCCGGAGAACTTGCTAAGTTATATCAACTTTTAGAGGAACTATCTGAAACCACGGTTTTAATTATCAGCCAGTCCACTCTGGAAATCGATGCGAAAAGATCCGCGAAATGGAAGAAGTTTATTGCGGCAGCGGAAAAAAATGGAACGGCGGTCCTATTGGAAAAAAGAGGAGAGATCGCTTTAGAGAAGCAGCTAGTGCAGTGGGCGGAAAAGAGAGGCTGCGGCCTGACCCAGATCAATGCGGGGAAAATCATTCAGCTTTGCGGAGATGACCTCCTGACCTTAAGCAGCGAGCTGGAAAAGCTGTGCGCCTATGCAGTGGGCCGGGAAATTACCAAGGATGACATCGATCTGCTGGTAACCAAAAATCTGGAAACTACAGTTTTTGTTTTGGGCAACGCGCTGATGGCTGGAAATTATGATAAAGCATACCAGCAGCTTGACCTGCTTTTTTATCAAAAAGAGGAGCCGGTGGCAGTACTCGCGGTCTTATCCTCTAACTATGTGAATTTATACCGGGCCAAAACGGCTTTAGAAAGCGGAGAAAAGACTTCCGTTTTGAGTAAAGACTTTGATTATAGAGGAAGAGACTTTTTAATCCGCAATGCGGAAAGGGATTGCAAACGTGCTTCCATCAGCCAATTGAGAAAAAGCTTGTTTTTGTTGGCTCAGGCGGATCTGGCTTTGAAAAGCGGCAGGTCGGAGCCTAGAACTGTGCTGGAAGAACTAATCGGAAAAATGATGCTGTTAGCACGGGAGGAGAAGGTCTGATGATAAAAATTAAGGAAGCGGTAATTGTTGAAGGGAAATACGATAAAATTAAGCTAAGCTCTTTGATTGACGGCCTGATTATCGAAACTGGAGGCTTTCAGATTTTCAGCGACAGGGAAAAGATCGAGCTGCTCCGCAGGCTGGCGGACACCAGGGGGCTGTTGATTTTAACGGACAGCGACTCCGCGGGATTTTTAATCCGCAACCATATCCAGAGCTGTATCCCTAAGGAAAAAATCAGACATGCTTACATTCCAGACCTTTATGGAAAGGAAAAAAGAAAGCTTCACCCATCTAAGGAAGGCAAGCTGGGAGTGGAGGGAATCGATCCTGAAATTCTTTTAGAGTCGATCCGCCGCTCAGGCGCATCAGCTATAGAAGAAGCCGGAAGTTCGGAAGAAAAAAGAAAGATTACCAAGCTTGATTTGTATGAGGATGGCTTTTCAGGAGGTGCGGACAGCAGTAAAAAACGTCAGGTACTTCTACGGGAATTAGGACTTCCGGAACGGTTGACGGCTAAAGCTCTGGTGCCCGTTTTAAATAGTTTGGTAAACTATGAGGAGTATCAGAAAGTGGTTAAAAAAATTAATTTAACTCTGGAAAATGATTGACAGAGTATACCGAAAATGATATAATAATTGTCGCTGACTGAAATGCGAGCGTGCTGGAACTGGCAGACAGGCACGTTTGAGGGGCGTGTGTTTATGACGTACGGGTTCAAGTCCCGTCGCTCGCACCAAGAAGGGGTGACGAAATAGATGTCACCCCTATTTTTTTCAGTATTCATGCGGGTTTCCGGGCTTTTTAGGGCCGATTTTTCAAAATCGCCCCACCGTGGATGTCCAACCCCCAAAAGAGCAAAAACAGCACAAAACCGCCCTTCTTGTTACTGCACAGGAAGGCGGTTTTTTTCATTTTTTAGACGCCGGCAGAGAAATGATTTTCGATTGTCCGTTCGGGTTGTCCTGGGGTTTGACAGGGGAAGGAGACGCTGGGGTTTGACCGG
>ENA-OQLB01000215-OQLB01000215.1-human-gut-metagenome-genome-assembly--contig:-NODE-215-length-34670-cov-9.076282_pt1 | contig 34670 bp, 29 predicted proteins | sample MGYA00242656_ERZ504813 | MGnify/ENA primary metagenome ERZ504813 (study PRJEB26092, sample SAMD00036388) | human gut metagenome | host: Homo sapiens | study: EMG produced TPA metagenomics assembly of... | reverse complement strand
CACCGGGGACCTGGAGGCTTGGCTGGAAAAGGCTGGCGCCGGAAAAGCCCTACGGCCAGTACCGCCATAATGGGCTATGAGGACAACGCCGACGCCCATCTGAAGCGGTCGGTGATGGGAAGGGAAGCGTGGTGGCCGTAACCGGAGGCGCCTGGATTTTGGCACCTGGGAGCAGATTTTTTACTATGAGTTCGACGGCAGGCGGGAGAAGCACGTCCTGGTGAAAATTATCGGAGAATAAGCCATGAAGAAATTGATTTTAGTGGGCGGTACCATGGGCGTGGGAAAAAGCTCGGTATGCAGGGCGCTTCATCAAAGGCTGACGCCGTCGGTATGGCTGGATGGGGATTGGTGCTGGAATTTAAATCCCTTTGAGGTCACTGAGGAGACAAAGGCCATGGCAATGGATAACATCGCCCACCTGCTGGGAAGCTTCCTAAGATGTTCCCAAACGGAATATGTGATTTTTCCTGGGTCATGCACCAGCAGGAGATCATCGACGAGCTTTTGTCCCGGCTGACGGGAACGGCGTTTACCCTGTATTCCTACTCCCTGGTATGCTCGGAGGAGATTTTAATACAGCGGCTGGAAAAGGATATCCGCCGGGGGCGCCGTCACCCAGATGTGCTGGAGCGGAGCAGAAAGAGGCTGCCTCTCTATCAAAGCCTGGATACCTGGAAATTGGATGTGGGGAGGCGCACGCCGGAGGAAGCCGCTGAGAAAATAAAGACTGACATAGCTGGCTGACCCTGGTGCTTCCGGCTGATGGATACAAAAAACGCCTAAAGCCTACTAAGGCTTTAGCGTTTTTCGGTATTAGGCTTTAGGCTGTCTCCAATCAGCACGCAGTTGTTTGAGGCTGAAACCCGCCCGCCGTGCGGGTGAAGACAGAAGGCTATAGGAGATTGAGGAAGGAGAAAAGACCTTTCGTTCTTGTCAGGGCTCCTCTTTCTCCGCGGCGGAGGACAACGGCTCTACAGCTTGGCGGAGCTGCCGGCTGAACGGCAGGAAGAATAAAGCCTTCACAGCCCAAGCAAACGGGGCCGGCATACATCGTAAGGCTCTCGAAGCGAAAAGACTGCTGTGAAAGAGACGGCTGCCCGCCGAAGAATCCAATCAATCGCGGGAAAGGAGCCGCCCGCGGAAATTCCGGGCCTTTTAGAAAGCTCCTTAAGAAGCTGAACGGGGAAAGCCCCTTTAAGGGGCTTTCCCCGTTTTCCAGCCTTAGCAAAGACAGCAGAATTTTAAGGTTTCTCTTATTTCTTTAGGCCGTAAAATACGCTCATGGCCTTTTCCACATCGTTTTTCATAGCGTCTCTGGCAGCGCAGGCGATGTCATGATAATAAATCACGTCGGGATGATCCTTCAGGTAAGCCTTGGCGGCGTTTGTACCCTCCCGGGCCATATAGGTGTAATAATTGATTTTCCGCACGCCGCGCTTGATGGCTTCCACGTAGTCCTCAGGGCTGACGCCGGAGCTCCGTGCATTACCAGCGGCACGCCGGTGAGCTGGTGGATCTTCTCGATTCTGGGGAAATCCAGCTTAGGCTTGGCGGTGTAAATACCGTGGGCGGTGCCGAAGGAACAGGCCAGGGCGTCTACGCCCGTATCCTTGACGAACTGCTCCGCCAGGGACGGGTCGGTATAAGTGGCGGGATCGTTTTCGTGAGCCATGCCGGCGCCCTCCGCTTTTCCCAGGCTTCCGATTTCCGCTTCCACATTGGCGCCGTATTCTCTGGCCATCGCTACGGCCTTTTTGGTGTTAGCCACGTTTTCCTCATAGGGCAGGGCGGAGCCGTCGTACATTACGGAGGTGAAGCCCAGCTCCAGAGCCTGCTTTAAATAGTCCAGAGTCTCGCCGTGATCCAGGTGGACGCATACGGGAACCGACGCCTTTTTCGCCAAGGCGACCATGACAGGGCCGATAACAGAAAGGGGAGTGACCGGCTCGTGAAGCTGAGCGTGGGCCACAATGACGGGTACCTGATGCTCCTCTGCCTTATCGACGGCGGCCTGCAGGCTTTCCAGGGTGGGCGTGTTGAACGCGGCGATAGCGTACTGCTTTTCTTCAGCGATTTTCAATACCTGGTTTAAAGTGGCTAACATTTTTTTACCTCCCAATAGCTTCTTTTTCAAATTTTTAAACAGACTGATTTCAAAAGATAAAACGCCTTAAAAAACGTTTTATCTTTTTATTATACTTAGGTTCGGAGGAAAAAGAAAGTGGAATTCCAAAATTTCATTTAGAAATTCCACTTTTGACAGAGACGCTCCGCAACCCGCCGGAAAAAGCGTCAGAATTTATTCAGGGGAATTGGCCACAGCGGCTGCCAAAGCACCTTGCGGAAGCAGCCTTCTTTCAAGGACAAAGCGGGTAAGATAACGATAGAGAGACTGATAAAACAGACGGATGAAGCCAGAGGGAGCCTTACCCTTGCGCGCCGGCAGTCCAAAGAATTGGAACAGCGGAGTTTCAGCGGCCCTGGGGTCCGGTTCGACGCCCTTACAGGTACGCAAGGCAATGTTTCCGGCAGTGCTGGAGCATCATACATGATTTTAATTTAAAGCGCGGGGGCTTCCGCGGGGCTGGCAGCGACAGCGAACGGATCAGCATTTGATAGGCATAGGCTCTGGCCTGGGGCTCAGGCAGAAGCTGAGCTGCAGGGATGCCAGATAGGAGCCTACGGCGCCTAAAAAGCACATGGTCTGGAATTCCTCGGAGAAGCTCCGGAGATCAGCCCTTCCTCTGCCCCAAGCGCCAAAATCCGGCGGATCTGCTCCTGGACGACATTGCGGATTTCCTCTGCGGGCTCCTGACCCTCGAGGCAGCGCTTCATTTCGAAGCAGGAAAAACCGGAAACCATATGAAAAAAGGAAAGCCTGCTCTGAACCGCTTCCGCCACGGTGGTCATAGAGGACTCCGCCGCGATCCGAAAGCCCCGATCCAGAGGGATCAGGCCCTGGAGGGCGGTGAGCTCCCGGCGCATGTAATAGCACACTGCGGCGGCGGTCATAGCCTCCTTAGAGGGGAAATACTCGTATACAGTTCCCTTTCCAATGCCCGCCCGGGCCGCGGTTTCCGATACGGTCAGGGCTTCCAGGCTTTTTCCCTCCATTACCAGGCTGATGACAGCCTCTAAAACCGCCGTTTTCTTATCCTGAGGCTGTTCACTGCTTTTTTCTCCTCGGGACCGCTCACGATAAATCATCCTCCAAATCTACTTTCTTCATGGGCCTTTTATGGAATACGTCGTAAAGCACCGGCACCACAAGCAAGGTCAGCAGGGTGGCGTAGGTGAGGCCGCCAATGGTGACGATAGCCATGGGCTGGGTCATTTCCGCACCGTCTCCCAGGCCCAGAGCCATGGTGACCATAGCTAAAATGGTGGTCAGGGCGGTCATCAGAATGGGACGCAGGCGGGTGCGGCCGGTCTGGATCAAGGCATCCTTTTTGTCCACCCCCTCCAGCCGCAGCTGGTTCACATAGTCCACAAATACAATGCCGTTGTTGACCACCACGCCGGCCAGCATTAAAAAGCCCAGCATGGCGATAATGGAAATGGGGCTGCCGGTGAGCCACAAAGCCAGAAGCCGCCGGTGAAGGCCAGAGGAATGGTAAACATGACGATAAAGGGAGACAAAAGGCTCTGGAACTGGGCCACCATAATCAGATAGATAAACACCACGGCCAGAACGATCATCAGAATCAGGTCGTTCATGGCGGAGTTGATGGTTTCGGTTTCGCCCTGGATCTCTACGGTGTAGCCTCGGGCACCTCGTAGGCTGCCAGCTTTTCCTCCAGCTCACGGCTCACCAGGCCGATATTATGGTCATTATCCACGCCGGCGGTCACGGTCATATACCGCACCTGGTTTTCCCGGTTAATGGAGCTGACGCTTTCCGCGTCCTGGGCCTCGGCGATCTCATGGAGGGAACGGCTTCTGTTTCCCCGGTCTGCTGGTTGGTGACGGAAATCTCATGGGACATCAGCCTTCCCGGGTCAGAGCATCCTCCGGGCTTTTTACCACGATCACCGGCAGGTCATCCGAGCCGATGGTCAGAGTGGTAGCGGTGGCTTCCGTCTGCAGAGCGGCGGCGATTTCCTGATAGACCTGGGCCACGGTCAGGCCGTGCTCCATAGCCTTGTTTTTATCCACTGCGATCCGGGTTTCCATATCCCCCTCGGTGATGCCTCCGGTCACCTCGGTGGTGCCCTCGATTCCGCTGAGCATCTCCACCAGATCCTGGGAGATATCGTTCAGGGTATCCACGTCGTCCCCTTTGACCTCCAGGGAGATTCCGCTGCCGCCCAGCGCGGACATATCCATGGTGGAGGCGGAAACGCTGAGCTCACAGTCCAGATCCTGGGTAGCTCCGGTGATTAATTCCGCCATTTGGGCGTTGGAGCGGGTGCGGCCGTTTTCCTTCAATAAAATATAGAAGCTGTAGGTGCTGCCGGAGGAGGACGAGCTCATGGACATTCCGCCGGAGATCGCGCCTACGGTTTCCACATCGTCCAGGCCGCCGATCCGGCTCATGACCTCGTCGGCCATTTCATAGCCTTCCTGCTGGGTAGCCTCCTTGGGCATTTCCATGGTGGCCATCATCTGGGGGGAATCCATCTCCGGCATGAAGGCGGTGCCCATGTTTACCGCTTCAAAGACAGCGAATACCAGCAGCGCCAGCACGCCGGCGATGACCACGATTTTATGCTTTAAGGAGAACCGCAGCACCTTTTCGTAGCCGTTGGTAAAGCCTTCGAACCAGCGGTGCTTCTTCTCCTTGGTTTTCCGCAGCATGGTGGAGCCCATGGCGGGCACCAGGGTGAGGGCGACCACCAGGCTGGCCAGCAGGGAATAAGCGATGGTCAGTCCCATGTCGGTGAAAAGCTCTCTGGAGATGCCCTGAGTGAACACAATGGCAGAAATACGCAGATGGTGGTCAGGGTGGAGGCGAAAATGGCTCCCGCCACCTGGGTGGCTCCCTTGACAGCGGCCTTTGCCGCCGGTACCCCCTGGTTTCGCAGCCGGTAGATATTCTCGATGACCACGATGCTGTTATCCACCAGCATACCGACCCCCAAGGCGAGGCCGGACAGGGAGATGATGTTTAAGGTAATGTCGGTGAAGTACATCAGTACCATGGCGAATAGTACGCTGATGGGAATGGAGAAGGCGATAATCACCGTGGGCTTGACATCCCGCAGGAACAGGGCCAGCACCAGGATCGCCAGAATACCGCCTAGGATCAGGTTTTGCAGCACCGACTGGATGATCATATTAATGTAGTCCCCTTGATCCATCAGAGGGATAATATGTAAATCGGGGTTTTCCGACTGAAGCTTCCCGATGGCCTCGTTGATCCGCTGGGATACGGTAGCCGTGGACGCGGTGGACTGCTTTTGAAAGGACAGGACCACGCCCTCATTGCCGTTGACCTTGGCATAGGCTTCCCCGGCGTTGCTGGCCTGCTCCACAGAGGCTACGTCGGAAAGGCGGATGTCGCCTATGCCTCCGTGCCGATGGAAAACAGCACGCTGTCCTGAAGCTCCTCGATGCTGCCGTACTGCTCTCCGACCTTTACCAGATACTGCTGCCCGCTTTCAGAATCCAGATAGCCGGCGGGCATATTGAAGTTCTGGGCCGTTAGGATCTGGCTGATCATTTCCTGGGTGACCACGCCGGAAATATCGGCTTTTTCCAAGGCTGGTCTCTGGCCTGCTCAAATTCCGCCTTGGCGCGTCCAGCTGGCTTTGGCGGATACGATCTGGGCGCTGGCTGGGCAAATTCGCTGCCTGCTGTCAGCTTGCCGCTTTCCAGCTGCTCGTAGCCGTCCTGGGCGGCTTTCAGCTGCTCCTCCAGCTGAGGCTCATGGCCGCCAGGGTGGCCTGGCGGGTCTTGATATTTTGCAGTTCGGTATCGATTTCCGTGATTCTGGCCTGAGCGTCGGCAATGGTGCCGGCAGGGAATCCACGGTTTCCTGCAGCTGGGCGATCCCATCCGTCATCTGGCGGAGACTGTCCTGGGTCAGAGAGGCGAAAGCCTCTCCCAAGGTGGGGATGGAGGACACGGCGGTGCGAAAAGCTCAAATTCCTCCGGGGACAGGCTTAACAGCTCCTCCACCGTGGAGGCGGGCAGACCGTTGGGGAACAGGGCAGCGCCGGTGGGGGTGGACGCGAAGGCCTCCAGCCCCTGAAGGCCGGTGTTCACAGCCTCATAGCTTTGCTGCAGCTGGGTTAAGGCGGCCTGAGCCTCCGCCAGGCCGTCCTGGGCCTGCTTCAGCCCGCCGGCATAGGCGGCCCGCTCCGTCTCGAAGCCCGCCTTTTGGGAGGACAAAATGGTGTCCTCCGCCAGCAGGGCGTTCAATTGGGCCACAGCGGAATCCACCTGAACGCTGCCGGCGGTCAGCTGGGAAACCGCGCCTCCTGGCCGGACTCCAGCTGCTGCCTGCCCTCGTCCAGCTTGGCCTGGGCGTCGTCCAGCTCCTTTTTCGCATCGTAAAGCTGGGCGTCCACCGCCTGGAGCACCCTATCGTTCAGCTCGTCGATTTTGCCCTGGTCCAGGGTGATTTTCAGCTGCTGCTCCACCAGGCCCGAGGCTGTGACAGAACCGACGCCGTCCACCCGCTGGAGGGCGGGAAGCACCGTGTCGTTCACCAGCTTGGTGACTTCCTCCACGCTTTTGCCCCCGGCGTCTACGCTGGCCACCATCACCGGCATCATGTCCGGTGAGATCCGCATCATGGTGGGAGAGCCGACCCCGTCGTCGAACTTGGCTTTTACCTGGTCCAGCCGGTTGGAGATCTCAATGGAGGCGGAGTCCATATTGGTGCCCTGCTCAAATTCCAGCATGACGATACTGGCGTTTTCACTGGATATGGAGCTGACGCTTTTTACGCCGGATAAAGTGCTCAAGGCCGATTCCATCGGCTTTGTCACGCTGGATTCCACCTTTTCCGGGCTTGCCCCTGCGTAAGTGGTGGATACTACCACATAGGGAAGCTCAATGTTGGGAAGAAGATCGGTGGTCATATTCATGAAGGAGACCGCTCCTAGAATGAAAACCATGATAACGGCAACCACGACGGTAAACGGTTTTTTAACGCTGAATTTTGAGAGCATGGAATAGTCCTCCTGGCGATCTGTTTTCTGCCGACCGACCGGTCGGTCAATGCACGCCAGTATTATAGCACACAGAGGAAAAAAGAATAAAACAATTTGTAAATTTTTTCAGAGATCCTGCTGTGCTTTTTAGAAAAGCCGTGTTATAATAGCTTCAGCTTCCAGGCATAAAATTGGTAACGCTATGGCTTTTATGTCCTGTTTTGCGGCTTGATTAGCGCGGAAGCTCCCGCGGCGCGCAGCAGGCTGGGATAATAAAATTTTTTGGAAGGTCAAGGGAATAATAATTACCATTTGTATTATAAATTGATAGATATACTTTTGGTTTTTGAAAAAGCTTGATAATCATCGAAACAATGGGGAAAAGTCTTTCGATAGGTCTGGAAAGACGCTGATAGATGAAAGGAGGAAGCTGTATCATCATGGGCTTTCAGAATAAAACGGCTGTCATTACCGGCGGCGCTTTAGGGATCGGCAGATGCTTGACCCGGGCGTTTGCGGACGCTGGATGCAGGATCGCTTTTTTTGACTGCGGCCAAAGGCTGGAGAGGAAAACCTGAATTTTCTTCAACGAATGGGAAAAGACGCTCTATTTTTCTGCGGGAATGGGGAAGCCCCAGAAGCGTTGGAAGCGTTTGTTCAGAAAACAATTAATACATATGGTAATATTGATTATTTAATAAACAATATGTGCATCAATCGGGGAGGGCTTTTGACTCCTTGCGGCTATGAGGACTTCCTGGCGGTTTTAAAGGTGGGGGTTGCGGCTCCTTACTATTTGACTCAGCGGTTTCTTCCCTATTTTAATTCGGGAGGCTGTGTGGTGAACCTTTCTTCCACCCGAGCGGTCCAGTCCCAGGAAAACACGGAAAGCTACACGGCGGCCAAGGGCGGCGTCGCCGCCCTGACCCACGCTATGGCAGTCAGCCTGGCGGGCCGGGTTCGGGTGAACGCCATCGCCCCCGGCTGGATCGACACCGGCGCCTATTATCGGGAGGGCTATGTTCCCGGGGATTCTCCGGCGGACCGGAGGCAGCATCCATCCGGAAGAATCGGCGTGCCGGAGGATATCGCCCGGACGGCGCTGTTTTTATGCGACGAGGAAAACAGCTTTATCAATGGGGAAACCATCACAGTGGATGGCGGCATGACGAAGCTGATGGTGTACCATAACGACTGCGGATGGAAATATCGGCCGGAAGAATAGCGGAAAAAAGGGCGCGGCCGTAGGCGGAGAGAACGCGGCGTTTTTACACTTAGAGAATAGGAGCAGCGGCGCTTTTCAATATGCTGGAGGGCTGCTTCCCGGAAAAGAGGCGTTTTCCAGAGGAAAAGCCGGCTGCCTGGACAGAGCCGGCGCCGGCTCCTGAATTGATTTCCCGGCGCAAAAAGATATCCATACTCTGGAATTTGGGAACGGCGAGCGTTATTGTAAATTTTCCTGAGCCGCCGCAATGGGCGGGAATTTTCTGTGCACCAAGAAACAGCCGGGCGGACGGGCCTTTGACTGTCCGCAAATAAATATTATGAAAGGAAAATATCAGATGGAAAAATTTGAATATCCGGTTCGGACCGATGAAGAGGGCTTTTACAACGTGACCCGGCAGGTGAGGGACGCAGTGGGGAAAAGCGGGGTTCAGGATGGCGTCTGTGTGATTTACAGCCCCCACACTACCGCGGGGATCACGATCAATGAAAACGCGGATCCCAATGTAGTGAAGGATATGCTGTTCGGCCTGAAAAAGACCTTCCCGGACCGTCCGGAGTACCGGCACATGGAGGGGAACACGACAGCCCACCTGAAGGCCAGCTTCATGGGCAGCAGCGCCACAGTGCTGATCGAAAACGGCGGCCTGGTGCTGGGCACTTGGCAGGGAATTTACTTCTGTGAGTTCGACGGCCCGAGAAACCGCCGGTTTTACGTCAAGGTGCTGGGCAGCGTTCCTCAGGGGGAAGCGCGGTTCTGCTGAGTCCGGGAGAGCGGGTGGCAGCGCAGGGCTTTTAGGCGGATTTTTTGCCGTGAGGCGGCGCTGGGAAGCTTTCCTTCAATGGGGAAAAGCCGTGGAAATCGTTAACAGCGTTGGCGATCCTGGCAAACGCGGAACGGGCGCGGTGGATCCCTGGTAATGGGAAGAATCCTAAGCTTTATTGAATGATAGGGAGAAAAAATGAAACGGATCGCAGCGGCTATTTTGAGAAGGAACGATAAAATATTGATTTGCCGGAGAGGCCCAGGCGGAAGCTGCGGCTATCTTTGGGAATTTCCCGGCGGGAAAATTGAACCGGGAGAAACCGGAGAGGACTGCGCTGTCCGGGAGTGCCGGGAAGAGCTGGGAGTGGAAATCCAGCTCCAGGGGCTGCGGGAGGAGACTGTGTATGAATATCCCGACGGGCTGTACGGCTTTGCGTTTTACGACGGGGTAATTATCAGCGGAGAGCCGGAAAAAAGGGTTCATCTGGAGATCCGCTGGGTTTCTCCGGAGGAGCTGACAGATTTTTCATTCTGCCCCGCAGACCGTCCCATGGTGGAGCGGCTCAGCAGGCCGATTTAGGGAAAACGCCGCTTTTGCTCCGGTCTTAGCCTTATTGCGGATTTGGGAGGATGTTCCGGGTAAGGTGAAAATAGTGCTGCCCGTTTGGATCTGTTCATCCGGCAGGCAGCGGCCAGTCGGGCCCAATGGCCAGGCTCCGGCGCTGCGTAAGGAAATGTAAAGCTGTTGACAGCAGTATGGAAAGCGGAGGAAAAGCCTTGGCCTTCGATTTCAGTGCCGGCTGGATTCCAATGAAAATGGAAAGGGCGGCAGGCGGGGAAAAGGAGCCGGCGCAAAAAGCGCCCCGACGAAATAGCCAGGGCGCTTATAGGACCGGAGCAGCCAAAACAAATGTAGGAGTTTATTCCGTTTCACCTTGAATTTCCTCTTTTACGAACATCAAAATAAACCCAAGAAGCATTAGGCCGGCGGCGATCCAGATGGCTGGATTTCCGAATTTTTGCGAGGCTACCGCGCCGATCGCGGCGCCTATGGCGAACACGAGATGATAAAGTAATAGTGGAGGCTTTTTCGTTTTAACTCTGGGTCCTTGGTGATATGGTATCTGCATAAAAGCTCAGTGCCGCTGCGCATATTGCCAATGCACATGGTGGTGGCGCATGGGATGCCCCGGAACTTCCGAAAGCTGTCCACCTGCATGGCGCAGGCGAAGGACATGAGTACATTGGACACCACATTAAGGCTTTGGGGAAGCAGTCCGGCGATAGCAAGCATAACGATCTCAAAAGCCAGCACGATCTGCCGCCAGTGGAGCTTTTGAAAGCTTTTACACAGCTCCCGGACCATTCGCTTAGGTATACCCCGCTAAAAAAGCCAGCAGGGGGAACAGGTAGTGGAGGGCGTTTTGAAAGTTGCCGCTGGCGATATTTTGGCCCAGCAGGACAATGTTTCCAGTCTGCGCGTTGGCGAAAACCTGCCCCCGGCAGTTGTAGGAATAAGCGTCCTGAAAGCCTCCCGCCAGGGTGAGCACCACGCCCAGGATCATGGATTCCGACATTTGCTTTGGCTTGCGAATCATTTGGCTCTCTCCTTGCTTTCGCTGAGTCCGTTTTCTTCCATATTATAACTGATATCCCGCGCTTTCGCTACTGCTTCCGACGCTTAATTTTAGCGCTCTGCTGATCTGCAATCTAAATAGCGTGCTGTTTCCCGCTGGTCCGGCATATTGGTATTATAGGGCGCTTCCCTTGCGCCGGAAGGGACTGCCGGACGCGCCGGCAGAAGCCTTCCCGAAGGCTTCCGTTTTACGCGGAGGGAGAACAAGCCTTCCCATCCGCTCTCTATGCGCGGAAGATCAGGCGTTAAAATAATGAGAGCCGGCTTATGCAGTGCGGAGCGGGCGGCGCGAGCAAGCGGAGGCTTGCGCAAAGGCTGCTGAATCTATCGTCCAGCTTCAGGAGGGCTGAGAATTCTATAGCTTGGCAAAAATTTAAAGTGGAAATGGAGGAAAGGTCCGGGGTTTGTCCGGAACCTGAAAATCTATGAAACCGTTAACCTATCGTCATACCCGGATCGCCTGTTACGGCGCTTATGTGACCCAGGCCATTATCAATAATCTGGCGCCCCTGTTGTTTACGATCTTTCAAAGAAGGTTCGGAGTCACTCTGGAGGAGGTCGGCAGCCTGATCCTGATTAATTTTACAGCTCAGATTTTCGTTGATTTGGCCGCCGCCCGGTTTGCCGATAAAATCGGATACCGAAACGGAATGGTCATCGCTCATCTGTTTTGCATCGCCGGGCTGGCCTTTTTAGTGGTTCTTCCCCAGATCCTGCCCTCGGCCTTTGCCGGCCTGCTGATCGCCGTGATCATTTACGCGGTTGGCGGCGGTTATATCGAGGTGCTGATCAGCCCTCTGGTGGATAGCCTTCCCGGGGAGGAAAAGGAAAAGGCCATGAGCCTGCTGCATTCCTTTTACTGCTGGGGCCAGGCGGCGGTGGTGCTGATCTCTACTTTGCTGATCTGGGGCCTGGGAGAAAGCTTTTGGTTTTTGCTTCCCGTTTTGTGGGCGCTGCTTCCCTTGTGCAATACCTTCCTATGCGCCAAGGTGCCCGTTATCGAACCCAAGGAGCAGTCCCACCAGCCTATTCCGTTTAAAATGCTGCTGAAAAATAAGCTGTTCCTGATCGCCGTGCTGATGATGCTCGCCGCCGGCGCCTCGGAAATGGGAATGTCCCAATGGTCGTCTCTGTTCGCGGAAAAGGGCCTTCAGGTATCCAAGCTGATGGGGGATCTGCTGGGGCCGTTCCTGTTCGCTATTTTTATGGCGGTCGGACGGACGCTGTACGGCTTTTACGGCCACAAAATTAATTTAAAGAACGCCTTGCTGCTGTGCGGCCTCCTGTGTATCCTGTGCTATGGGGTCACAGCCTTGTCCCTGAATCCGCTCCTGTCTCTGGCGGGCTGCGCTGTCTGCGGCTTCGGCGTCAGCCTGCTGTGGCCCGGCACTCTCAGCGTCACCGCCCGGGGAATCCCCACGGGAGGAACCGCCATGTTTGGCCTGCTGGCGGTGGCCGGAGATATGGCTGTGCCTGGGGCCCTTCCTCACCGGTCAGGTGTCCGGCTTCAGCCAGTCCCTGCCGGTGGCGGCGGAGCTGTGCCAAAGCTTTGGTATTACGCTGGAGCAGTTTGGCTTAAAGGCCGGCTTGGCCGCGGCGCTGCTGTTCCCTATCCTGCTGGTAGTGGGAGTCCTTTGCTTCAAAAGACAGAAAGCGCCTCTGGACTCGTAAGAGCTCAGGGCGCTTATTTCTGGTTCCAGCCCGGCGCGGGCGGAGGCGGAACCGCTGGGGAGCGAGTCTCCGGGAATTTCCGGCTGATAGAAATACAATGGCCAAAGAGCGGCGGAAGACTATTCGTGCAGCTCCAGCGGAAGACCGTCGGGGTCAAAAAAGAAACACAGCTTTTCCCCGGTGTAATCGTCCAAGCGGATAGGCGTGGCTTCGATTCCCAGCGCCGCCAGCTCCCGGACGCTTCCTCTACGCTCTCCACCCGAAAGCACAGGTGGCGCAGGCCGCAGGCCTCCGGATTTGTGACGCGCTTGGGGCGCCGGGCATATAAAAGACCTCCAGCTCCTGGTCTCCGCCTTTAAATCCAGCTTATAGGAGCCGCGGCGCGACTGATAGTTTTCCCGCAGCACCTGAAAGCCCAGCTTGCCGACATAAAATTCCTTGGCCCTTTCATAATCCGATACGATAATGGCCACATGGTGAATGGTGTTCAGCTTCATAAGGATCCCTCCGCTGTTAAAATTTGACGGCTGCCTCAGGGCTGTCCCTTTAGCGCACTTTCGAAAAAGGCAGTCCGCAAGCATCGCTGATACCGATAATCGGTATCGGCAGCTTTCTATCATAATACCCGGAAAGCTGTAAAAGGAAAAGACGCTGTACGAATTTCTTTTTAAAATTGGCAATTTCAGCTTAAAAGAAAAGTAAGATTTCTGATAGAATCACTTTATTAGACATTGCGCAAATTGAGTTTCAATGGTACAATAATGAAAAAGCGTCCGAACGGCAGGACTGTTTGGGACGCTTCCGTTAGGAATTATAACTATGGGAGGTATCATACGTGAACCAGCAAGAGAAAAAAGCATTGAGTATCACTGCCTGTAAAGTCCGTATGGGTGTGATCGAGGGCACTTACCATGCCAAATCGGGACATCCCGGCGGATCCCTTTCCTTTGCGGATATTTTTACATATCTGTATTTTAAAGAGATGAACATTGACCCGAAGGACCCCAAAAATCCCGACCGGGACCGCTTTGTGCTGTCGAAGGGCCACACCGCGCCCGGCTTGTACGCCGCTCTGGCGAACCGGGGCTATTTTCCTGTGGAGGATCTGAAGACCTTGCGGCATATCGGTTCCTATCTGCAGGGCCATCCCAACATGAACACGACCCCCGGCGTAGATATGAGCACCGGTTCTCTGGGACAGGGTGTTTCCGTCGCAGCCGGTATGGCGCTGGGCGCTAAGTATGAGAACAAGAACCTGCGGGTTTACACCGCTACCGGCGACGGCGAGATCCAGGAAGGACAGATCTGGGAGGCTCTGATGTTCGCCGCCCATTATAAGCTGGACAATCTGTGCGTGATCGTGGATAACAACAATCTGCAAATTGACGGCGAGGTTTCCAAGGTTATGAGCCCTATCCCATCGATGAGAAGCTGAAGGCCTTTGGCTTTGAGGTGATTTGTATCGACGGCCATTCCTTCGATGAGATCGAGGCGGCCTTTGAGAAGGCCAAGACGGTCAAGGGCAGGCCGACCGCATCATCGCTAAGACCGTGAAGGGCAAGGGCGTCAGCTTTATGGAAAACCAGGCTTCCTGGCACGGCACCGCCCCCAACGGGGAACAGTACGAAACCGCCATGAGCGAATTGAAAGCTCAGCTTGCAAGTTTGGAGGGTTAACAATGGCAGATGTAAAGAAGATTGCAACCCGCGAAAGCTATGGCAACGCGCTGGTTGAGTTAGGTAAGAAGTATGACAACGTCGTGGTGCTGGACGCCGACCTGGCCGCTGCAACCAAAACCGGCGTGTTTAAGAAGGCGTTTCCGGAGCGGCATTTTGACTGCGGCATCGCGGAGTGCAACATGGTAGACGTGTCCGCCGGCCTTTCCACCATGGGCCTGGTGCCCTTTGCCAGCTCTTTCGCCATGTTCGCCGCCGGCCGCGCCTTTGAGCAGATCCGCAACACCCTGGGCTATCCTCACAATAATGTCAAGATCGGCGCTACCCACGGCGGTATCAGCGTGGGCGAGGACGGCGCCAGCCATCAGTGCTGCGAAGATTTTGCCTGATGAGAAGCATCCCCGGTATGGTGGTTATTAATCCCTCTGACGATGTAGAGCCAAGGCCGCCGTGGAGGCCGCCTACCACTATCAGGGACCTGTTTATATGCGGTTCGGCCGTTTGGCGGTGCCGGTTATCAATGATACGCCGGATTATAAATTCGAGCTGGGCAAGGGCGTTACCTTGCGGGACGGCGATGATATCACCATCATCGCGACGGGCCTGCTGGTTGCAGAGGCTGTTATGGCGGCCGACGCCCTGAAGGACGCCGGAATTCATGCCAGAGTGATCAACATCCACACAATTAAGCCTCTGGACAAGGAGCTGGTGATTAAGGCCGCGAAGGAAACAGGCCGGATCATCACTGCTGAGGAGCATAATATCATTGGCGGCCTGGGCGAGGCTGTGTGCAGCGCTGTATGTGACGAATGTCCGGTGCCGGTGACCCGTATCGGCGTCAACGACGAGTTCGGCCACTCCGGTCCGGCGGTTGAACTGCTTAAGCAGTTCGGCCTCAGCGCGGAGCACATTGCTGATGTGGCCAAAAAGGTTCTAAAAAAATAATGAAGCGTGTTTTTACGCAAGGTATGATGGCGGCGCGCGTTCTCCCCTGCTGGTGTGGGAGAACGGCGCGCCGCTTTTCTTCTTTGGAGAATTTGGAGAAAATAAGCCTTAGACTCGGTGGAAATCAATGGGAAAATGATTGGAAACAAAAAAATTTTCAAGCAGGAATATAAAAAATCGGGAGAGTATCTTTACTTTTTCCTATACGCGAGTGTATAATGATAGCAAAAATAACATATCATATAAAATTTGCAATTAATAATCATAAAATATAAGAATATGTGATTTATATAACGGTGAATAAAGTAATATAATTAAATTTGTGATAAAAGGCGGCGAAATTAAAAATGGCAGGATCCAATCAAACGCTTCAAATTAAGATGTTTGGGAAATTTTCCATGAAAAACGGGAATTATGCCTTTCCCCAGGAGAAAAAGAAAAGCAAGCAGGTAGGACTATTATTCGCGTATCTTCTGGCGAACCGAAATGTGGAGACCTCGAAAAGCAAGCTGATTGAGGTGCTGTGGCCGGAAGAGGACAGCGGAAACCCAGAGGCGCCCTGAGGAACCTGGTGTGACCGAGGGTCGGATGGAAATGAAAAATTTTGTCCGGAATGGTCAGGAAGCGATTATTCTGAACAATAATTCCTATTTTTGGAATACCGACATAAGCTGTCAAGTGGATACGGATCAGTTTGAGGCTTTCTGCAAGCAGGTAAGCGTGGGCCACGACGCCGAGCAAAAATATCAGGACTGCCTGCGGGCGGTAGAGCTGTACCAGGGGGATTTTCTGGAGGAGTATGAGGATTCCCAATGGGTGATTTTCCGCAGCGTTTACTATAAGCGCCTTTACACCACCTGCGTTCAGGAAGCCTGTGAAGCCTTGCTGAAAGCGGAGCGTTACCAGCAGGTGGTAGAGCTGTGCGACCAGGCGAAGCTGATGGAGCAGATGGACCTAAGGGTGCATGAAATGAAAATGGCGGCGTATTTAAAGCTGAACCAGCCCCAGAACGCTCTGGATTATTATAACCAGGTGGCAAATCTTTGTTACAGCAACCTGGGGATGGAGGTGCCGGATCACCTAAAGGAACTATACGAATTAATCCTGCAAAGCCTGCCAACCCAGAAGCCGGTAGATGTGGAGGAGCTGGAAAAGGGATTAAGAGAGGAAAAACTATCCTCTGGAACTTTCTACTGCAATTATGATATCTTTAAAAATATCTATCAGATCAATGTGCGCGCGGCGCGCCGGGCGCTGCGTTCCAGATTCCTGGTGCTGCTTACCCTAAGAGAGGGCGAGACCCAGGAGCATATTGACGACGAAACGGAAACTCTGCGGCAAGTTATTTCAGAGCAGCTTCGTAAAAACGACGTATTCTCTCAGTACAATGTGGCCCAGTATTCGGTCATTCTGGCGGCTCAGAACATAGAGGGCTGTGAAAAGGCCATGCGCCGTATTATGGACAAATACTGCCAAAGAAGGAAATTTGATACAGTCACCCTGGAATATGAGATAAAACAGATCAAATAGTGGATTTGTGATTTTTTTGTGACGGCGGCCCGGTATAATAAATAAGACAATCCGGCGGAATCCGCTGGAACTGACTGCTTTTTCGTATTTGGAAGAATACTACAATCCGTTGGGCTTTATTAGGAGGATTTTGCTATGAAACACGGAAAGCATTTACGGAAAAAGGAAAACCGCGCGGGCCGGTCGGTTTGGCACCGGTGTCTCGCGGTTCTGCTTTCTGCCGCCATGCTGGCGGGAGTCATGATACCCAGCGCGGCAGGCGCCGGACTGGGCGCGAATGTGGAATTCAGCGCCAAAATCGTAAAGGATACCGGCGACACCGCTGAAGCCATCCAGTCTGTGGACAGCGGCGACAGCTTCTTCCTGGCGCTGGATTATAAATTCAGCTCCTCGCCCGACGGCGTATCCTACGGCGGCGCGGCCATCGCGATTCAGCTGCCGGAATACGTCAAGGTGGATTTGGCTGGCTCTGTGGTGACCTCTGATTTCAAACAGCCGGAGGTGGCAGAGGTCACTCTGCCCGGCGGCCAGGTCATCCAGCGGGTGACCATTCCCTGCCAGGACCGCATCGACCAGGGACGGGCCGGCATTATTTATCTGAAATGCTATTTTGAGAATATGGTGACCCCTGACCAGACGGTGGGAAGCTTTAACAGTATTTTGTTTACCGGTACGCTGACAGACGGCAGCGGGAATACCGAAAAGCTGGATCAAAGAATTGATCCTGTCAGCATTACCAGCATGGCGGACCAGCAGTGGAACATCCAGAAAACCGTCACTGATCCAGCGCCAGCCGGAGAGGAGATCCCGGTAGTAACCAAGCAGGACGGGTACTACTATGTCACCTACCAGATCGCCGTGACGGATCCGGTGGAAAATATGAACCGCTACGGCCGGCTGAACTGCGAGGAATTTTCCGTAACGGACACCCTTCCGGCGGCGGACCGGGAAAACGGCGGCGCCCAGCTGGTGAGCGTGGGCTACCTGGACCGTTCCAGCCAGTTCCAGCCTCTGGCGGAAGGCGACGGCTATACTAAGGAATCCAACGCGGACGGCTCGCTAAAGAGCCTGACCTTTCAATATGTGAATAAATTCGATCAATCCATGGTGACCGAGGGCCAGGTCCGGGTGCCGAATGGCTCTCTGCTGCCCACCACCTATCAGGTGACGGTCAAGTTTGACGCGGCCGCTTATCAGATTCCCACCAACGTTCCCTTCGTCCGGGCGGTTCTGGATAACCAGGCCCAGGTAAGCTATAAGCCTCTGGCGAAGGACGCGGTGGTGAAGGATTCCAGCGCCAAGGTTCAGGTCGGCGACGTGGAGGACAAAACCACGCCGGTAGAATTGATTGTGGAAAAGACCCTGACCATCCAGGGGGATGGCCTGGCGGTGAGCGATAATACATTTGTGCTCAACGGCGAGAAGCAGGCGGTTTACGGCAGCGCTCAGTTTACCCTGTATTCCGACCCGGAGTGCACCCAGGTGGCCAAGGACATCGACGGCAGCGAGGAAGCCGGGGCGGGCAGGCTGCTGGACGGCACCGGCAGAGTGAAGTTCTCCAATCTGCGCTATGGAACCTATTATCTGAAAGAAACTCAGACGCCTGACGGCTTTACCGGCGTCGGGGAAGCCATTCAGGTGACCCTGAACCAGGACGGCACCGTCACCGCAGGCGGCAAAACCCTGCAAAAAGGGGAAGCCCTGACAGTGGATAACACCACCGATGAAAACGGCCCGGGCTATGCGGCCTTCTGGAAAAAGGGCATGGGATCCGGTGAAAATACGGAGAAATTCCTGCCCGGCGTTTCCTTCCGGCTGACAAACAATGACGACGCAAGCAAGGTTTACACCGCGGTTTCCGGCTCGGACGGCCTGGTGCTCTTCGAGGGGATTCCCGCCGGCGAATACACCCTGCAGGAAACCGGTGTGCCGGAAGGCGGCGAGTATGAGGTTTCTGACAAAACCTATACGGTTACCGTAAAGGGCAACCAGGTGAATTACCCCGACGGCCTGCAGAAGGACGGAAATAAGCCTTACATACTGAACCAGTCTGAAAAGGGAATACTGAAAATCACCAAGGTGGATTCCACCGACCGCAGCGTAACGCTACCTGACGCGGAGTTCGCACTTTACGGCCCCTATGCCAGCGAAAGCGCCGTGCCGGAAAACCCGGATGAGGACGATCTGGCGGCGAAACTGGTCACCGGCAGCGACGGCACCGCGGTCTCTGAGCCTTTAGAGACGGGCTGGTATCTGCTCCGGGAAACCAAGGCCCCGGATACCTATGCCATTATGCAGCGGGATACCAAGGTGCAGATCACTTCCAATCACACCGAGGCCCTTCAGATCGAAAACGCCCAGAGAGGCGCTTTGCAGATCATCAAATACGGCCAGCTGACATTAGGCAGCGTGGCGACCGAATCCCGGGTTCCCCTGGCGGGCGCGGTGTTCGGCGTATATACCGATCCGGACTGCAAAACACTGGCGAAGGACTCCAACGGCAACGACGCCCGGGTGACTACCAGAGTCAGCGGCAATGAGCCGGATACCCCCGCAATCACTCTGGATCCCGGCACCTATTATGTGCAGGAGATCTCCGCCCCCAGCGGTTACCAGAGAGACGATACCATTCATACAGTTGTCATTGAACAGAAAAAGACCTTTGAACTGACTGCGGATAATCTGGTGGACCGCCAGGGCCAGCTGAAAATCGAAAAGCAGAGTAACAAAACGGGCGATATCGATCTTTCCGGCGCCGTGTTCGAGGTGTACGCCGCTGACGATACCGATTTCACCGAGCCTTTAGACCGGATCACCACCGATGAAAACGGCGAGGGCTATTCCAAATTCCTGCCCTCCGGCAGTTATATTTTAAGAGAGGTTCAGTCCATCGCCGGACATATCACCCCCTCCGAGCCCTTTAAGGGTGTGGATGGCTCCAATGTGGCGGTTACCGACGGGGACGGCATCAAGGTAGCAAACAACCAGCTTACCACGGTGATCGTGAAAAACGAGCCTTACGTCACCATTCGGCTTCATAAGGTGGATTCCCAGAAGACAGGGATGTCGCTGAGCGGAGCGGTGTTCGCCCTGTACGCTACGGAAGAGGACGCGAAAAATGACAAAAACCGTCTGCCTGTGAACGGCCAGACCGGCGGTGCCGACACCGTCACCACCGGGACCGACGGCATGGCGGTGTTCACCGGATTGATTCCGGGAACCGACTATTGGTACCGGGAGCTCACCGCGCCCACCGGCTATGAGGCTTCCTCCGAGCCGGTGAAGATCACGGCTCCGGACCAGCCTTCCAACTACGCCGATGTGACGCAAGATGTGACAAACGACCGCTACGGAAAGTTCCAGGTTTATAAAGAGGGCGGCACCCTGGACAACACCGGCGTGATGCAGCCCCTGGCCGGCGCGGAATTTCAGTATTATCCCAGGCTGACGCAGAATCCGGGCGCCGACCTGCTGGCGGCCCAGCAGAACGGTACCCTCAAAACATTAGGAACCACTGGTGTTGACGGTGTTTTGACCACCGGGGAACTGGAACCCGGTACTTATTGGGTGCAGGAGACCAAGGCCCCGGACGGCTATGATCTGGATACCGCCGCCAAAGAGGTGACCGTAACCCCCGGCGCGGGGATCGACGGCTATTCCGCCGCGGTATGGGTCACCTTTACCGACGACTTTGATTCCGGTAAAATCCAGATTAAAAAGGTAAGCTCTCTGGATTCCAATACGACTTTGCAGGCCTCCTTTAAGGTACAGCAGAAGCAGGCCGACGGCACCTATGCCGATTATCCCAATAGCCAGAACCCGCTGATTCTGACCACCGGAGCGAACGGCACCGTGACCTCCGGCTGGCTGCCTGCGGGAGACTACCAGCTTATCGAGCAGAGCGTAACCGGCCAGTACGTGCTGGACGGCACGCCCCATCTGTTTACCATTACGGCGGGCCAGACCAACAAGGCTTATTTCGATAAGCCTATCGAGAACGTTCCCATGCGGAGAATCGGAATCGATAAGTTCGAGCTGTGGAAGATAAGCGACGGCAGCAGCCTGACCCTGCGCCAGTCGAACGTGACCTTTACGATTTACGCGGAGGATCCCACGAAAAATCCCGACGCTCAGCCGGTGACCACCGTGACCAGCGCCTCCGAGACCAAATACACCGGCTATCTTGCGCCGGGCGATTATTGGATTCAGGAGACCGTGCCTGAGGATTATTCCGTGGACTCCGTTACCACTGACGGGGCCGCTCCGGTTCAAGTGACCAGCAATGTATATAAGGTGACCCTGGCCCCGGATAAGGATCTGGTAGTCACCTGGAACAACGTTTCCGACAAGGCCCGGATCGAGCTGATCAAGGTGGACCAGGAGGATCACGACAAGTATCTGACCGGCGCGGAGTTTACCCTGTACCAGGTTGTGGATGACCAAGATCCGGCTGCCGAGGAGATCGAAGTCAACGGCCAGAAGCTGTGGTTGAAGGTCGTCGCGGAGAAGATTACCTCCGGCACCCTGACGGATGCAGTAACCGGCGCCGTGCCCGGCGGCGCACTGACCGGGCTGCTGGATACCGGCACCTATTATCTGCGGGAGACCCAGCCGCCTCCCCACGACAAGGATTATTTCTATGAGATCAGCCAGGAGTGGACCGGCCCCATCATGGTGACCGAGGCGGACGACGGAAAAATTGTCGGACCGCAGATCATTGAAAACTACTGGCCCGTGCCGGTAGAGGGCTGGAAAATCGACCAGGGCGGCAACGCTCTGGAGGGCGCGTGGGTCGCTTTGTTCAAAACAGAGGCTGACGCCAGAAGGCCCAGGCCGCGCTGAACAAAGACGAGGACTTCTTCTCCAAACAGCTGGTGAACGGCGAGCTGCCGGAAACCGTGCTGAAAGAATACAATATGCTCCAGGCGGCGGAAAGCAAGGATGGAGGCGTTCTGCATTTCACGAACCTCCAGCCCGGCGCAACCTATTATGTCCTGGAGATCATCGGCATCGATTACTATGTCCATAACCTGGATATCCATAAGGTCTATCCCAAGCAGAACGGGGATCAGTGGAACCTGTACGAGATGACAGGCGATAATCAGGCGGAGACCGACCCGGTATTCCGGCTGGAAAACCTGGCGTACGGCATGATCTCCGTGAAAAAGACCCTGGAAATCTCCGGAGAGACCTATCCCCTCAACGAGGTAACATTCAACGTTTATGCGGCCGACCCCAACGATTACAGCCAGCCGGCGACGGGCGCCGACGGAAAGGTTTTGGATCCGGTGACCACCATCACCACGGGCACCGGCAATACCGCCGCGGGCGTTGGCGTCAGCAGCCTGCTGAAGCCCGGCTGGTATGTGCTCCAGGAGGCCAAAGCGCCGGAGTACGTGGACTTTGACCCGGCTACGGCTCCCTACTATTCCGTATACGTTTCCTCCGACGGCCAGGATAAGCTGGAGGGTGCGAACCAAGAGTTTACGACCCGGACGGATGGAAACGGAACCTGGACTATCAACTGCACCTATGAAAATACGCCTATCGCCAACGAGTCCGCCTGGGGCCAGGTGAAGATTCAGAAGATCAGCGCCGACCAGGGCGACAACGACAAAAAGCTGACCGCCACCTTTAAGGTGCAGAAGCTTCAAGACGACGGAACCTACGCGGATTATCCCGAGGGGAACGCCATGACCATCACCACGGATCCCGCCAAGGATTACGTGATTTCCGGGTTCCTGCCGGAAGGCGAGTACCAGCTGGTGGAGACCAGCGTCCAGTCCGGATATACGCTGGACTCGACGCCCATCAAGTTTGTCATCGAGCCCAACCGGATTACCGGCGGGGACAATAAGATTAACGGCGTATATTACCCCTTGGATGACAAGGATGCCACGCCCGACCCCATTGTGATTGAGAACCAGAAGCAGGGCTCCCTGGAGCTGACCAAGACGGGGGATATCCTGGGCGAGAAGGACCCGCTGTCCGGCGTGACCTTTAAGCTTTACCGGAACGAGACCGGCGACCCGGAAGCGACTGCGCCGGCACGGCCCTGAAAACGGTGACTACCGGGGCAAACGGCTTGATTTCCATGACCAATCTGGACGCCGGCGATTACTGGCTCAAGGAAACCAGCGTGGGAACCGCCAATGAGCCAACGGCTTTAAAGCCGGCATGGTGGTGGCGGTGACCATTGAAGCCGGTCAAAAAACCACCCAGTTCTACGATCCCGCCGACCTGAACACGGCGAAAACCGAGCTTTTGAACACCACTGCCTACGGAAAGCTGCAAATTGTGAAGCAGGACGCCGCCGACCAGACCAAGCTGAGCGGGGTGAAGTTCGGGATCTACTCCGACAGCACCGCTTCCACGAAAGTGGGCGAAATGACCACCAATGCCGACGGCGCGGCGCTGTCCGGCCTGCTGCCTGTGGGGGACTATTACCTGAAGGAGCTGAATACCCCCAGCGGCTATTTCGACAATACCGATACCGTTTACGGACCTATACCGTAGAGGCGAACCAGATTACTTCTCAGAAGGAAGGCAAGGCTATCGTCATTGAGAACACCAAGATCCAGACGGTGAAGGTGGTCAAGGTCGATTCCAAGACAAACGGTTCCATTTCCGGCGAAGCCATGAAGCCGCGAAGTTTGAGCTTTGGGATAAGCCGGAGGATCAGGCGGCCAGGTGCTGCAAACGGTTACCGGCAAGGAAACCATTGAGTTTGTCAATCTGCAGCCCAACACCACCTATTATGTGAAAGAGGCCACTCCGCCTACCGGCTACACCTTTGAGGCCGGCAAGGAGGATTACTTCTATCCGGTGACCACCGGCAACACCGGCGCCGCCGAGGTGCGCATCAGCAACGACCCCCTTGGCGCCATCCGCCTGGAGAAGAAGGCCAACTGGGAAAACCCGGACGCCCAGCACATTCTGGCGCTGCCCTTAGAGGACGTTACATTTGAGCTTCACCGCTACGACGTGTCTCAGCCTGACGGACTGGGCGAGCTGGTCGCGACCAAGGAAACCGACGAAGACGGTGAAATCCTCTTCACCGGCCTGGAGCCCGGCGACTATATGCTGAAGGAGCAGGTGCCCGCTGATTTCGTCCAGGGCACCCAGCTGCAAAAGATTACGGTGGTTAAGGGAGAAACCGACGAAACCTACACCGGCGATAATTACATCGTCAACTACCCGAATAAGGCCGGTTCACCTTTACCAAATTCATGGGCGACGGCAAAACTCCGCTGACGGTCACCAGCGACAGCCAGCGGGCGGAATTCGCCCTGTACGAAGGGGATCAGGCCGACCCCGGCAAGCTGGTGGACACCTTCCGGGTGCGCCTGGACGGCACCTTTGAGTCCGCCGACCTGGATGCGGGAACCTACACCATTGTGGAAACCAAGGCTCCCGACGGATATACTCTGGATTCCACACCCATTACCTTTACTGTAACCGCCAAGCAGATCACCAATCTGGATGAAACAGAGCCACCAAGGTCATTAACCAGGCCAAGGGAAATCTGGAGTTTACTAAGAAGGGTGACAGCCAAAACGGCAGCCCGGTTCTGAATACGGCGGTATTCCAGTTGTACGATGAGAACAAGCAGCCTGTCGGAGACCCGGTGACCAACGTGAAAAACGGCGTTTACCGCTGGGAAGCTTAGATGCCGGAACCTATTATATCCAGGAAACTCAGGCCCCCGACGGCTACTCCCTGGACGATACCTGGTATGAGGCGGTGATCCCCGCTAACCAGAACGATCCTACGGTTACCTACCGGCCTGAAACCGCCGGGAACATGAACGGCGGCGTGCTGACCAATGAGTCCGACAGCGGCCGCATCCTCATTAAAAAGGCTGACGAAAACGGAACGGGGCTGCAAGCGCCCAGTTCGCCGTATACCAGCTTGAGCCGGGCGATGTTCAGGGCCAGCAGGTGGGCGGTATCATCACCACCGACGAAAACGGCGCGGGTGTGTCCGATCTGCTGCCGGCGGAGGACGCCGGAACCCGATATCTGGTGAAGGAGCTGAAGGCTCCCGACGGCTACAGCTTGGATGAACGGTATTATGAGACCCAGAAGATCGTGACAGTGAAACCGGTACAGGAGTTATCTGAAATCGAAAAACTGGGTGTTCACAACAACGCATCCTTTACCAATAAGTTCAAGACGGATATCGTCATGTTCAATACTGAGATCCTGAAAGGGATTACGGATGATACCGCTGACAAGAGCCTTCTGGAGGAGGAATTTACCACCTCCTTTACCCTGAGAGATTACGCCAAGGGTGAGAACGAGCTGGCGGCCTCCCGGCTGGTGGTTACCGACCAGGATATCCAAATGCAGTATCAGGAGCAGGGCGAATATAAGACGGAACCCACCAGGGATGACGCTTACCGGGTGAACTGGGTGAGGGTCTACAGCGCCTATAACGCCCAGACCGATCCTGATTTGGATGTGACAGTCCCGGATGCTTCCAAGCCGGTGAGCGCTAAGGTTCAATACCAGCCGGCGGCTGACCTTGGAAGCGATGACGAATCCACCTGGCGGGATGTGCCAACGGCGCCATTGAAAACGTCCAAAGCCTGGGAGCGGATGGCGCGACCGTTTCGATTCCCGCCGGACTGGAAGCGATGGCGTTCCGGGTGGTTTATACCGGCGTGGATGAGCATTTCGTAGCCAACGGCATCGATTTCGAGGTGACCTTCGCCCAGCGTCCCTCTGACGCCAGCCTCCATGAGATCACCAAAATCACCAACACCGCGGCTTACGAGTATACCTTTGTTCAAAAGGATGAGGAAGGCAGAGACGTGCCTGTCACCGACGGCCGGGCTTCCAACACTGTGGAAGCCACGCTGCCCCTGATCGAAAGCATCCGGATTCCTGTCAGCCTGACGGTGAAGCCGGAAGGAACCCAGACCACCTACGCGCCGAACAGCGACGTCACCTTTGTTGTCACCGCGAAGAACGAGTCTCAAACTGATAACTTCAGGGAGCCGATTCTCAGCTTTGACCTGCCGGTCGGCACCACGCTGAATGACTTTGTGGAAGGGGATTCCCAATTTGTCATCATGAGAATGTGGGAGGACGAGGACGGCAACACGGTGGGAACGCCGCTGACCCCGGATCTGTTCTCCATCGATACGGTGAAGGCCACCAGAGTTGGCAGCGGCGGCGAGCTGATTGAGCTGGAGCAGGATACCCAGAAGGTGACGATGACCTTCCCGGATGTGGAGCTGAAGCCCGGAGAGCGGATTGTGATCCGGTTCTCGGCCCATATCGACCCCAACAGCCAGGCGGATACCCTGTGGTGTCCCGCGTTCCTGGGAAGCTCCTATGAGATTCCCCAGTCCGTAGAAAACCAGTACGGCGTCAGCTACGCTCCGGTCATTACCGGAGACGGCGGCTCCTTTAAGGAAGACGAGGACCTGGATGAGATTCTCGGCAACGGCGGCAGCGAGTATGTGAATAACTACGCGAACATTGTCGTAGGACAAAACAGCAGCCTGAGCATTTACAAGCAGGTGAAGGGCGAATACGACGACCGTTATAAGAACTACTCCGAGCTGGGCCATACGGCGCCGGGCGGTTCCATTGATTATAAGATCCGGGTCAGCAACGGCTCCGATGACAAGGCGGTTTCTACCAGAGTGGTCGATATCCTGCCCTTCGCGGGAGATACCCTGACCGACCGGACCGACACCACTGTGACCAATCGGGCCACCGACCTGGAGAGAAGGCCCGCTCTGAACAGCGTCACGGTGCTGAGCTCTGACGGTCAGCCCATTGACAGCGCTTTTGTGCGGATTTATTACTGCACCGATGATACCTCCGCCTGGACCGCCGAAAGCCGATCACAGTATACGGCTGAGGAAGAGCTGCCCATGATTTATACTACCGGAAGAAACGGCGATCCGTGGACGTCATCCGCCGCTCACACCTGGAGCGCCACGCCGCCGGCTGACCTGAGCACGGTAACGGCCATCGGTGTTGAGGTGACGCAGCCTTTGGCAAACGGCGACTACATCGAAGTGCAGGTCAATATGACCGCACCCCAGTACGCCACCGATGAAATTGAGGATTACTACGGCAAGTATATTTCCAATTCCGCTATGTGCTCCGTGGTGAGAAACAGCAATACCGGCGACACCATCGCCCTATCCGACCGCCCGGAAAACCAGGAGGTCAAATGCGTGCTGGATCTGCCGAAGGGCGCCATCGGCGACTATGCGTTTTATGATCAAAACCAGAACGGCATCCAGGATGCGGAAGACCTTCCGGTAGCGGGCCTGGGAGTAAGACTGATCACCACCAGAATCACCGCGGACGGCACCCAGACCACAACCACGGAAACCACTACGGATTCCAGCGGCTATTACCTGTTCGACGATCTGGACTGCAATATTATGCTGTCCGGTAAAGAGGATGGGGATCCGGATGACCCCAGTAATTATGTAGGCGGCGTGATTTACCAATACCAGGTGGAATTTGACATGCCTCCCGCCGGGGATGACGGCGTTTATGTGCCTACCAGGCAGTATGAGGGCGGGGATACCGCCGTGGATTCCAACATCGACCGGAACGGCCGGTCTGAAATCCTGCGGCTGGGCGTTGTGAGCAATCCCGATACCAGCCGCCTGGAGGGCCAGAGGGATATGACCATCGATGCGGGCTTTGTAATCCCCGCGGCGTTAGGCGACTATGTGTGGATCGATTTGAACCGTGACGGCATACAGGATCCGGATGAGCCAGGCGTCAACGGCGTCAGGGTAAGGCTTTACACGGTGGATGACAGCGGTAAGGTATCCGATGCACCGCTGGCGGAAACCGTTACCGCCGCTCAGGAGGGCAAGGACGGCTATTATTTCTTTGACAACCTGACTAAGGGACGGTATGTGGTGGAATTTGACATCACCTCCCTGCGGAATGACCTGGGACTCTACCAGTACGGCTTTACCACAGCGAACCAGGCGCCGGCGACCACCCTGAAACCGCCGACTCCGACGCGAAGAATGCAGTGGACGGCAACGACCGGATCATGCGTACCGACGTGATTCCCCTGGATTATCAGCAGACGGATCTGACCTGGGACGCCGGCCTGGTGTATTACAGCGCTCTGGGCGGCTATGCCTACGACGACCGGAACTATAACGATGTTCAGGATTTGGGCATCCCGCTGACCGGCACTAAGGTGTCCTTGTACCGTGTGATTGACAATGTGCGGGAAGAACAGCCCATCGCTACCGCTGTGGTGGACGAAAACGGCGAGTACCTGTTCGAGTACCTGCTGGAGGGCGAATATCAGGTGCTGTTTGAGTATCCTGAGGGCTATCAGGCTGTTCTGCCTAATATCGGCGGCGACGATGCTCTGGATTCCGATGTGTTTGAGACCGCCCCCGATTTAAACAGCGGCTATACCCAGACCATCCGCCTGCCGGCCAACTCTATCAGCCTCCATAATGACGGCGGTGCCAGATTGTACGGTGCGATCGGCGATTATGTGTGGCTGGATGCTAACAAGAATGGAATTCAAGACGCGGGCGAGGAGCCGGTGCAGAATGTGACCGTTTATCTGCAAATGCGGGAAGGCGGTTCCAGTATTTGGAAAAAGGTCGACACCACAACGACCAACGAAAAAGGCTACTATGTGTTTGAGAGCCTGAAGGGCGGCCCGGATGTGGATTGCCAGTACCGTGTGTGCTTTGATCTGCCCGGAGGCAGTGTGATTACCGTTCCCTTTGCGGGAACCGACAGAGCTGCAGACTCCAATGTCCAGGGCTTCTATCTGGAGGGCTGGGGTTATCCCTCCGACGTGATCAGCATTGGTTACGGCCAGCGTGATATGACCATTGACGCGGGCATCGTGGTTACCAGCGGAAGTGTGGGAGACTATGTCTGGCTGGATACCAACCGAAATGGCATCCAGGACGAAGAGGATACCGGACTGGAAGGCATCCGTGTGGTTCTGGAGTATAGCCCCTCCGGTGACGTTTCCGACGATACCCAGTGGATCCAGGCAGGCGAGACCACGACCAATGAAAAAGGCTACTACCGGTTTGACGAGCTGTCCGAGGGCTATTACCGGGTGAAGTTCCAGATTCTTGAGCCTTATACCATTACCCTGGTGAACCAGGGCGACGCTGCTCTGGATTCTGACGGCAGATACCAGCTGGAGGACGGGTGGTATGCCGGAAGGCCGTTCTACTTAAACGAGGGCGGCTTCGATATGACCTGGGACTGCGGCGTGGTGTTAGGCTCCGGCGGAACCACTGCGGCCGCTCCTGGCGGCGGGGTTTCTACAGGCGACCGCTTCGCTGAGGCGGCTGGATGCTCCTGGCTGGTGTATCCGCTTTTGGAGCGGTGGCCTTTGGCGCCACTTTATCCCGGAAAAGGAGAACCGGAAAACACGAATGATTGCGGCTTCCTTTCACGCTAGAAAAGGAGAGGAAGGTTAGAAACGCCCGGCAGTTTTTCTGCCGGCGTTTTGATCTTGAGCTTTTGAGGCGGCTTCCTCTCGAATTTTTCCTGGAAAAAGCGGGCGTAGGCTCCAGGTGAAAAGATTTTTTAATAAAATCCGATTTTATCAAAAAAATATGACGCGCTTGTGATAAGTCATCTGTATGATGTAGTTGTAAGATCAATAACTGACGATGAAATCTATTCGTACCCAAGATGAAGGAGTGAGCAAGGTGAGAAAGAAAATTACAGCCCTTACCGTCGTTTTCTCACTGATTATTGCGATGTTTGCGGGAGGCCTGCACGTTCGCGGCAGGAGCGGATGACATTTCGATTACTGGTTTAGTGTCCGACAGCGCTACCGCCCAAAAATTCAGAATCGATAATCAGACGAACCGGCAGATTGAGGTGCAGTGGCAGACTGAGGAATATAATACCGGGTGGACGCCAGTGACGATCGCCGCCAATGGTTCCGCGGTTGTGAATTGCGCTGATCCCGACATGACCGGTGTGAAGCTGATGGTCTACTGCGACGGGGAAATTAAATCCCTAGCCAGCCTGAATACCTACAGCGTTAATGTGGTGTATCAGGATCAAAGCGGAAACCGACTGGGCGGCGCTACCGAGTATAACACGATTTCCGGCGGTGTTTCCCATACGGCGCCTTCGTCCTTACAGCTTTCCGGAGAAACCTATCTGATCAGCGGCCCGGAGTACAAGGAATTTTCCTATCAATCCAATACCACTGAGATTGTCTATACTTATCAGCACCAGCAGAAGCAGCCGATCACCTGTCCGGTTCTTTATGTGGATCAGTACGGCAATCAGATCGGAAGCGCAAGCTTCAGGTACAGCCCAATTCTGCGGGCAGCTTCACCGCGCCCCAGAGCTATACCTCCAACGGCCGCAGCTACACTCTGATGGCGGGACAGTCCGCGTCAGTTTCCCATGATTATAATAAAGGCGTCCAGGAGTATGTCTTCCGGTACCAGCTGGTAACCGAGGAAAGCACCCGCCCATACCTGTTCCGTGTGCAGTACCAGACGATATCCGGAGCTTTGCTCAAGTCCAGCAGTGTGACGGTGCAGTCCGGTTCTACCGCGACTTTCCAGGTGGCCAATGAATATATGACCGCCGATGGCACTTTGTATACTAAGGCGGCGGGCGAGCCTTCCGTGATCAGCCATAATTATAATGACAGCACCAGGCTCTACACCGTGAAGTATGAGGAGAGCAAAGCGACCAAGCCTTATGACATCAGCGTGCGCTATGTGGACGCACTCACCGGCCTGACCTTAAAGACCGACAGCGTGCATGTTGGGCTAAATGAAACCGCCAGATTTACAGCCGATTCGGAGATCACTGTCAACGGCGTTGAATATGTGGCGGCAGCCGGCCAAAGCAGGCAGATAGTCCATGCTTTTGAAGATTCCAAGCGGATTTATGAGATCTATTACAGCGAAAAAGGCGCGGAAGCTCAAAGCTATCCGGTGACCATCCGTTATTTTGACGTGACAGAGGGCAGAGTGCTCTATACCACTACCGTTACCGCCAGTTATGACAGTCAGCTGACGGTTACCGCCCCTGAAAACTACACGGCAGGCGGCGAGAATTATGTGATGCTGGGCGGCAGTCCGCTTCGATTGCTCATGAATTCTATTCTACACGCCACGCTTATGTTTTCTTTTACCGTAATGTGAATGACACTGCTAACGAGGATACCATTGTAGAGGTAACCCCTGAGGATAATACAGTTGTTGTCACTCCTGACGGGGAGACCATCGTAGCGACTCCCGGAGGTGAAGTGACCATCGACGATGAGCCGGTACCGCTGGCACCTGGCACGGATGATGATGCAAGCAGCCAGTCTTCCAGCTCCTCTAATTCCTCTGAGGCCTCGGAAGTGACCATTGACGACGAGGAAGTTCCTCTCGCACCCGGCCCCGGTAACCAGGGCGGCTCCTCCAGCAGCATCGGCTGGTGGATCGCGGGCGGCGGAGTCCTTCTTCTCGCAGCCGGCGCGGCAGTGCTTCTGATCGTGATGAAGAAAAAGAAGGCAAAAAAGGACGCCCAGTGAGGCGTTCTAAAACCTAAGCAAAGATGGAACCCGCCTCTTTAGGAGGCGGGTTCCATCAATTATTTCAGGGGGAAAATGATATTCCCACTGAAACGATTGGTGGGGAAGCGCTGCCGCCGTTCGCAATCTTTACTTCCCGCGGGCTTGAGAGAGCGTTGCTCTGCTGGAAGGGTAAAGCGATTCGGAAAAGCCTCGGCCTGACGCCGGATCTTTTTCATAAAAAATGCTCTTTATTTTCGTTAAGAAGCGTAAAGAAAATGTTTGATAATCTCCTTGATTATCGGGCCGCTTTTTGCTATAGTAATTATCACGTACTATTCAGAAAGGAGCGCTTTTGCGCCGGTAATTTTTATGAAGCTGGAACCAAAAACTTTTACAAAACAGTAGGCGCTTTGGTGCTCCCAATCGCCTTGCAGAATCTGATTAACGTAGCCGTGACCTCCGCCGACGTGGTCATGCTGGGCAGGTCGGGGAAACCGTCCTTTCCGGATCCTCCCTGGCGGGACAGGTGCAGTTCGTCCTGACATTGTTCCTTTTCGGCCTTACCTCCGGCGCGGCGGTGCTCACTGCCCAGTACTGGGGAAAAAAGGATATGAGAACCATCGAAAAGGTTATGGGAATTGCCTTTCGCTTTTCCATTATCGTTTCGGTGATTTTTCTGCTGGCGGTGCAGATCTTTCCTGCCCAGGTTATGTCTATTTTCACACCGGAGCAGCCGGTGATCGACGAGGGCGTCAAATATCTGAGGATTGTCTCCTTCACCTATCTTTTATGCGCCGTCACGCAGGTTTACCTAAACGTCATGCGGAGCGTGGAGCGGGTGGTGATCGCTACCGTTACCTACTCGGTGTCTCTGATTGTGAATATCGTCATCAATGGAATCCTGATTTTCGGACTCTTAGGCTTTCCGCGGCTGGGGATTGTCGGCGCGGCAATCGGCACGCTGATTGCTAGAATTGTGGAAGTCTTAATCGTGGTGGTTTACGCCAAGACCAAATCTATTTTGAACTTTAAGCTAAGGGATTTGTTTGTAAGAGATAAGCTCTTATTCCAGGACTTTATCCGGTATGCCATTCCAGTCACCCTAAACGAGCTGATGTGGGGCACGGGCTGTTCGGTGATCGCTGTGGTAATCGGCCACATGGGCCAGGCGGCGGTGGCCGCTAATTCGGTAGCCAGGTGACCCGTCAGCTGGCTACGGTGGTATCCTTTGGCATCGCGGCCGCCGCGGCGGTGCTCATCGGCAAGGCTATCGGCGAGGATAACTACGAGGAGGCCCAGAAATACGGCACCCGGTTTGTAAAGCTTTCCATCGTGGCCGGATTAGCGGGGGCGCTGGTAGTGCTGGTAGCCCGGCCTATTGTTTTGCAGGTCATGACGTTAACCCCCACAGCCCAAGGTTATCTTTCCACCATGATGTTCATTATGGCCTATTTTGTAGTCGCGCAGGCTTATAATACCACTATGGTTGTGGGAATCTTCCGGGCGGGCGGAGACACTCGTTTCGGCTTGGTTCTGGATGTGGTGACTATGTGGGGCTGCTCCATTTTATTTGGCGCCATCGCGGCGTTTGTGTTCCACTGGAGCGTGGAGTGGGTTTACGTGCTGCTGCTGAGCGATGAAATCATCAAGATTCCGCTGACGACCTGGCGGTATAAAACCAGGGTTTGGCTGCGCAACGTAACCAGATAAACGGCTTGATCCCATGAAATTCCCAGCTGTTTTATGCTTGTCAGGCCGGAGGGAAGGCGTGAGGCCATATTCATAAGAGCCGCGTGCGTTAGCTAGCCACGCGGCTCTTTTTATGATATAGACAGCTGGAGGCGGTCCGGCCATTTCTGGGGGGCACGTCATAAAAGCTTTCCGCTTTTTCGGCTGGTGGGATTGGACACTAAGTGAGCCGGCCGCAGGCAGGATTTTTTGACGGCAAAGAAGCTGCCGCTGAGACGGCGGCTTGCCTGGCAGGAAACGCCGCCGGCAGCGCAGGTAAAGCTTTTAAGCGCCTTGCAAGGAAAAGCTCGTCCCACCGATTTAGGTAATCCGAGGGCTGGGAGCCTTTGAAAAAGCATTAGCTTCAGAGGCGGTAAGGCTGCGGGCACGAGGGAATCCAAAGCTGAGGAGTATCTGGGACGCCCCCTTGACAGGCTGTAGGATTTTTCTAGGTTGTGCTCGAACACGATTTATCTTGACAGCGATATGAAATCAGGGTATCATGAGTTTATATAAAACCGATCTTGAAGAAAACGAGGCGATACTATGGCGGTGACCATTAAAGATATCGCGGCGGCGGTTGGAGTATCCAGGGGCACGGTTGACCGGGTGATCAACCACCGGGGCGGCGTCAGCGAAGAGGTAGCCGCCAGGGTCGAGCAGGCTGTGGAGGAGATGGGCTATTTTCCCAACCGGGCGGGCAGGATTTTGGCCGCCAGAAAAAAGCCCGTGACCATAGGCTGCCTGCTGCCCAGTGATAAAATCACCTTTTTCCACGACGTGATTCGGGGATTTTTCAGGGCGGAGCGGGAGCTCTCTGATTTTGGAGTTTCCTTGCGGCTGAAAGAAGTGCGCGGCTATGATCCGGAGATCCATCTTGCCGCGCTGAGGGAGCTCTTGGCGGAGAATGTGTCGGCCTGTGCGTAGCAACGATAGAAACTCCTGAAATCACAGCTCTTCTAAACCAAACGGCGGCCGAGGGCGTTCCGGTGGCGGCAATCAACATTGACCTGCCTCATGTGAACCGGCTGTTTTATATCGGCAGCAATTATCTGCCGGCGGCAGAACCGCTGGGGGCTTGCTTTCCCTGATGGCCAAGGGGCCGGTGAGCCTTTTTGTGGTGGCGGGCTCCAGCAATATTCACAGCCACCATCTCCGGATCGAGGGATTCGCTCAGGTGATGAAGGAGAAGGAAACGGCTTACACTCTGGTGGATGTCCAGGTGACCCAGGATGACAGCGAGGTGGCCTATGAGGCCACTAAAAGGGTGCTTCAGGAGCATCCGGAGATCAATTATATTTATATCACCACCTCAGGCAGCGCTCCCGGTGTATGCAGAGCGCTGGAGGAGTTGGAAAGGAAAAAACGGGTGACTGTTATCGCCTTCGACGACAATAAGGAAAACAAGCGGTTGATGAAAGAGGGCAGCATCGATGTGCTGCTGTGCCAGGAGTCCTTTCGGCAAGGCTATGACGCCATCAACCATCTGTTTTATTATCTGGTGGATGGAACTGTGCCGAAGGCAGAGTATTTTACCCATACGGTGATAAAAATCGGGGAAAATCTGTAGCTTTCCCATCCGGCGTTTTTCACCGCCCGGCTGCTCCTAAAATCCAGGGCGGCAGATTTTACCACGGATCACTGACCAGAGAGGAGGATATGCCATGAAAAAGGGATTCAGGGCTGTCCTGATGGGAATCGCGGCGGTTTTTCTGCTGGCAGCCGGGTATTTTATCGGATACAAAACGGCTTATGACAGCGTTGAAAATATGGGAGCGGCGCAGGCGGCTGATCAGCAAACCTTTTACGCGGAGATTCGTGAAAGGGAAGCCGGCCGTTTTTTGGTGAAAGGCTGGCTGTGAATGATCTTA